>Ga0079104_1000091_pt1 | contig 132682 bp, 123 predicted proteins | sample MedtruBG_FD_76829 | JGI IMG/M metagenome (GOLD analysis project Ga0079104, IMG submission 76829) | Root nodule microbial communities of legume samples collected from California, USA - Medicago truncatula BG | ecosystem: Host-associated > Plants > Roots > Nodule | place: USA: California...
AACTCCTAAAACCAATAGCTTTCAGAGTTTTATTTAAAATATTTTGCTTTTTACTTTTCCATACTAATATAAGAAGGATAAGATTCACGATTTGGCAAAGTAAATTCTTCCTCAAAAGGCTGTATCCCTCCTTCATTATTATATAACGCTACACGTTTTGCACCAGTTGCTGTGCTTCCGCCAGTACCATTTATAACATTTTGAATATTCCCCGGACCCGCAAAACGCGTTGTACACATTTTCTCCAATTTTACATTTGGGCTATTTGGCACTTCAAAACCGTTTTTCTTATTTACATTTCCATCTGTCCCTGTAAAAACAGCATAAGATCCCATTCCTATTGTGTGATGTTCTTTTACAGTATTGGCTACTTTAAAAGCGGCATAACCATCAACTCTGCCTGCCTGACTGCTCCAGCTTGCTTGATTCGGTGCGTCGTATGGAGGTTCGTTTTGAAAGAAAAAAGTTCTTCCGCGCTCTCCAAGCCATAAAACTTCATACTCTTGAAAATGCTCCACAAATAAGGCATACAGCGTAACGTCGTTTCCAGTAACGATAAGTCCGTTTTTACATCTGTCTCTTGTCCAACGTACATCACCGCCTTTTTGCGAGCCATGATCGGCACGCCATAACCAGAAATGATCCCCAACAACGTTATTACTATTTATTTGCATTGAAGCCTGAATCTGAATATTTTTTGATTGAACACCGCCCACTCTGCAAGTAATATCACTAAGTAAAATAGGGTCTGCAGCATGATCTGCGCTTGCTCCTTCATTACCAATTCTAACTTGATAAGTTGTACTATTCAATGAATCCATTAAAAGTCCGGCAATGATAATTCCGTCTTTATCATCAGCATAAATACATCCCCACGTGTTTTTTTCAGTTGGCTCCAAAGTAACTGATGCAATTCCGGCACCAAGAAGAATTGCGTCTTTTCTATTAACTTGAATCGGAGCATTTAATGCATAATGTCCTGGCGTAAAAAATATATTTTTACCTGCTTTCAATGCGGCATTAATTTCTACATCCGTATCTCCTTCTTTAGCAACATACCATCTTGTAATCAAATCTTGAATTTTTCCTTGGCCAATATCTGTTGCAGACCACGAAACTCCCACTCTATCTTTTTGCCAAGCAGGAACAAATACTTTGTATTCCCCATCATTATCAATAAAAAGAAAAGGTTTTTCTCTAATAATAGGAGTTGTATAAACTGGCGAATTAGCCTCATCTGCCTGAGGAGGATTTACACAACCCTGCCAAACCATATTATAAGAACCTCCCATTGCACCAGAACCAGAAGGAAAAACAGCATTTCTGGTGTACCATTGCTGTTGCCCGCCCCAATTTGGTCTTGAAGTTGTATAATGAGTATCTGCAATAAAACCGCCACTTCCCCAAAAATTCGTATCTCCGATATCCGAAATATATTTTGATGTACTTTCAATCAAAAGTCTTCTCGCGCTTGTTGACTGAGAAACGGTCCACGAAAAATCACGCATCACTTCTACATTTTCTACAGAACGCCAAAACGTACATGTCGCATTAGCTCCACCAGAAAGATGAGGTCTTGTAAATATCGCTCCCAATTTAACATCCGAAGGCACTTTTCCTAATCCTCCGATATGAGAATAAAATCCTAATTCTAGAGCATTTGCTTCTTTTGAAGATGCAGAACCCGAGCCGCCAACATCATATGTCTGACCATCAACATTTGGTTTAAAATAATAAGCTTGGCGTTTTGTTGTCCATTCGCCATTTGCACCTCCTAAACCGATACTGCTAAACTGTGAGTTAATTTCATTTCGAGCTGTTTCCGCTTTTTCATGTTTTCTATCATAGAAATACATATTGTCTCCAAAAATCTGATTTTCGAGTGAAATTATAATGGTAGTATCATTTCGAGTAACCTTATAATAGTTTTCATATTTAGCCGCATTAGGTTTATTGTCAATGAATGTCAATTTAGAAGTTGATCCAACTGACACAAAATCTGATGCTAAGCGACTTCCTCCTCTTGTAATTATATAATTTCCGGAAGTGCCAAAAGCCGACCAAGACAATGTGATATTATGTTTCTTTTTGCTGTAAACAATTTTGCGTTCTATTTTTTTATTTCCTTCTAATTTTCCGTCAATTAAATTAGGAGAAACAAAACTGCATAAAAGCAGGACGAATGCAAACAATGTAAGTAATGAGAGTGCTTTTTTACTCATAAGAATATTCATTTTGTGGTTTGATAGATTGTAGTTTTTAAAAGCCCAAAATAGCAATAATCTTTAAGCCGACTATTGGTTTTTATCTTCAATTTTCTTATCAAAAACACTACAAAAAGTTGGTTTTTTGTCCTTTTTTAACAGAAATAAAACTTACTGAACACTTATATTTTTCAATAATGCCCTTTTTTTGTCCGCAAAAGAATTAGAAAATAAAATGAAAAAAATTACACTGTTTATAGCTTTGATTTTTTCTATTGCTACTATCGCGCGACAAAAAAGCATCATACCTATACATTCATTAACATCTATAAAAAAAAGTGTGCTGTATAAGAAAAATGCACACGCTTCCTATTATCATGATAAATTTAACGGAAGGAAAACAGCAAGTGGGAAAATATTTAATAACAATAATTTTACTGCAGCGCATAAAAAATTCCCTTTTGGCACACTCTTAAAAGTAACAAACGAAGCGAACAATAAATCTGCAATTGTAAAAGTTATTGACCGAGGTCCATTTATTAAAGGAAGAGAAATTGACTTGAGCAAAAAAGCGTTTATGAACATTGCTTCAAATAAAAAAAGCGGTTTGGTTTATGTGACGATTGAAGTTTTAAAATAAGTTTTTTGAACCAAAAAATCAAATCTCTGGCTTTTTTTCCGCAAGAATTCGAACTAAATTGCTTAAAAATGGTATTGATAATTTTCTTCATAACTAAATTATTTTCTGCCAAACACCCATGAAACCCCGATTAAGCGAAGTTTCTTAAATGTTAACAAAATAGATTTTCAGAAACCATAAATAATTGTATTTTTACGGTTCAAAATTCAGAAAATAAATGGGCAAAATCATTGCTATTGCTAATCAAAAAGGAGGCGTTGGAAAGACTACCACATCAGTAAATCTTGCTGCCTCATTAGGTGTTTTAGAGAAAAAAGTATTATTGATCGACGCTGATCCACAGGCCAATGCTACATCTGGTCTTGGAATTGACGTAGAAACAGTTGAAACTGGAACTTACCAAATCCTTGAGCATACTGTAACACCAAAAGAAGCCGTTTTAAAATGTACAGCTCCAAACGTAGATGTGATCCCTGCTCACATTGACCTTGTTGCTATCGAAATTGAATTGGTTGACAAAGAAAACCGTGAATACATGCTTAAAAAAGCATTAGAAGAAGCAAAACAAGAATATGATTATATTATTATTGACTGTGCGCCTTCTCTTGGTTTGTTAACCTTGAATGCCTTAACAGCAGCAGATTCTGTAGTTATTCCTATTCAATGTGAATATTTTGCACTTGAAGGATTAGGAAAATTATTGAACACTATTAAAAGTATTCAAAAAATACACAACCCAGATCTTGACATTGAAGGTTTATTATTAACCATGTACGATTCAAGATTACGTTTATCAAATCAGGTTGTAGAAGAGGTTCAAAAACACTTCAACGATATGGTTTTTGACACTGTAATTCAGCGAAATGTAAAATTAAGTGAAGCGCCGAGTTTTGGTGAAAGCATCATTAATTACGATGCTACAAGTAAAGGTGCTGTAAACTATATTCATTTAGCACAAGAAATTATAAAGAAAAACAGTAAATAGTTTTTATGACAAAAGTAATTAAAAAACAAGCCTTAGGAAGAGGATTATCAGCCTTATTAAAAGATCCTGAAAACGACATTAAATCAGTAGAAGACAAAAATGCTGACAAAGTTGTTGGAAACATCATTGAGCTTGAAATAAGTGCGATTGAAATAAATCCGTTTCAGCCTAGAAGCAATTTTAATGAAGAATCATTACGTGAATTAGCCACTTCTATTAAAGAACTTGGTGTAATTCAGCCTATTACTGTTCGTAAATTAGATTTTAATAAATACCAGTTAATCTCTGGAGAGCGTCGTCTTCGTGCGTCTAAATTGGTAGGTTTAACTCATGTTCCTGCTTATATTCGTATTGCAAATGACAACGAATCTTTGGTTATGGCTTTGGTGGAAAACATCCAGCGTCATGACTTAGACCCAATTGAGATTGCTTTATCATACCAGCGTTTAATCGACGAAATTCAATTAACTCAAGAACAAATGAGTGAAAGAGTCGGTAAAAAACGTTCGACAATTGCCAACTATTTACGTCTTTTAAAATTAGATCCGATTATCCAGACCGGTATTCGTGATGGTTTTATCAGTATGGGACACGGTAGAGCCATTATCAACATTGAAGATTTAGACGTTCAAACCGATATTTACCAAAAAATCGTTAGCCAAAATTTATCTGTTCGCGAGACAGAAGCTTTAGTTAAAAATTATCACGAAAGCTTACAGCCAAAAGCTGATGGAAAGCCTAAAGCTGATGCTGCATTCGTAGTTAGAGAAACTCAAAAAAATACTTTCAACGACTATTTTGGCTCAAAAGTTGATATAAAAGTCGCTGGCAACGGAAAAGGAAAAATTACAATTCCATTTAATTCTGAAGCTGACTTTAACAGAATTATGAAATTAATAAACGGATAGTGAATAAAATTGTCCCCATTGGTCTATTGTTCTTTCTAACAGGAACCGTTTCTCTTTTTGCCCAGGTAAAAAAAGACACGGTTTTGGTCGTAAAAGACACTACTGCATTAGAAGAAATAGACCCGCTTACACCAGCAAAAGCAGCTTTTTATTCTGCTGTTTTACCAGGTTTAGGTCAAGCATACAACAAAAAATATTGGAAAATTCCATTGGTTTACGGAGCAATCGGAACAAGTTTATATTTCTATATAGACAATAATAAAAAATACCATGATTATCGTGACGCCTACAAACGAAGACTTGAAGGCTATAACGATGACAAGTATAAATATTTGGATGACAGCCGACTTATCGCTGGACAAAAATTCTATCAAAGAAATAGAGATTTATCTGCTTTATTTGTGGTCGGATTCTATGTCTTAAACATTATCGATGCCAATGTTGATGCCGCTTTGATACAGTTTAACGTAAACGAACGACTTTCAATGCGTCCAGAAATTTATCCTGCCGATGTAACATTTAAGCCAAACGTCGGACTAACCTTTAATTATAAGTTTTAATAGATTGAATTCTATTTAAAAAATCAAAAAATAAATCATAATGAAAATTGCGCTTTTAGGATACGGAAAAATGGGTAAAGTAATCGAAAGAATTGCTTTAGAAAGAGGTCATGAAATAGTTTTAAAGAAAGATGAATTTAATACCTATGACGGACTTTCTACAGCCGATGTTGCTATCGACTTTAGTGTTCCTTCAGCAGCAGTGAGCAATATTTCTGCGTCTTTTAACGCCAATGTTCCCGTAGTTTCTGGAACTACAGGATGGCTAGAACATTATGATGATATGATTGCGCTTTGCAATGAGAAAAAAAGCGGATTCATTTCTAGCTCAAACTTCAGTTTAGGAGTAAATATTTTCTTCGGATTAAATGAATATTTAGCTAAAATCATGAAGCAATTCGATTCTTATAAAGTTTCGATGGAAGAAATTCACCACATCCATAAACTTGACGCTCCAAGCGGAACTGCGATTTCTTTAGCTCAAGGCGTTATTCAAAACAGCAATTATGCTAATTGGACATTAGAAGAAGCAAAAGAAAACGAAATTCATATCGAAGCAAAAAGAATTGGAGAAGTACCTGGTACTCATACTGTAATTTACGATTCTGCTATTGACAGCATCGAAATTAAACATACCGCTCATAATCGTGAAGGCTTTGCTCTTGGCGCTGTTATTGCAGCAGAATGGCTAGCAGGAAAACAGGGAATTTTCTCTATGAAAGATGTACTAAACTTACAATAAATTGACTAAAATTCAAGAATCTTTAAAAACTTGAATTTGAAACTTAAAATACAATATTATGACATTTTACTCTTGGTTCGTATTTTTCTTAGCCGTTCAAATTATTCACTTTCTAGGAACGTGGAAATTATATCAGGCAGCAGGAAGAAAAAGCTGGGAAGCAGCAATTCCGGTATACAATTCTATCGTTTTAATGAAGATCATCGGACGCCCAACATGGTGGACGTTATTGCTTTTTATTCCAATCATCAACTTAATTATGTTTCCAGTTGTTTGGGTTGAAACTTTAAGAACATTTGGCAAGAAATCAACTTTAGATACTCTTTTAGGTCTTTTTACTTTAGGTTTCTATATCTATTTTGTGAATTACACCCAGAAATTAGAGTACAATAAAGACCGTAAATTAACTCCGGAAAATAAAGCCGCAGATACTGTTAGCTCTCTATTATTTGCAATTATAGTAGCAACATTAGTTCACACTTATGTTGTACAGCCTTACACAATTCCGACATCATCTTTAGAAAAATCTTTACTGATTGGTGACTTCCTATTTGTGAGCAAATTAAACTACGGCCCTAGAGTTCCAATGACAACTGTTGCATTACCAATGGTTCATGACTCTATTCCTTTGACTAAAAGCAAATCTTACCTTAGCTGGCCACAATTGCCTTATTTAAGACTTCCAGCAATTCAGAAAATAAAGCGATGCGATATTGTTGTCTTCAACTGGCCTGTTGATACGGTTCACTATTTCTTTGAGCCAAAAGGAAGACCAGGCGTGATCAAACCAATTGACAAAAAATCGAACTACGTAAAAAGATGTGTTGGTATTCCTGGAGACAGCTTATCAATAAAAGACGGTTATGTTTTCATTAACGGAAAAAAATTAGTTTTACCTGAAAGAGCAAAACCTCAGTATTCATATGCTGTTGCATTAGACGGAAAAACGTCAATTGACTTCGAAACAATCTTCAAAGAATTAGATATTACTGACCCTGCAGGTTTCAGAACAGAAAAGAGAGATACACTTTATTTAGGTGCTTTAACAGAAGCTGGAGCAGAAAGATTCAAAAACACTCCTGGAGTTACTGCGGTAATTAGAAAAGTAGATACAGGAGACAACAACGATATTTTTCCTCACATCAATAAATGGAACCAAGATAACTTGGGGCCAATTTATATTCCTGAGGCTGGAAAAACTGTTGCTTTGACGAATGAATCTCTTCCTTTTTACAAAGAGATCATCACAAATTATGAAGGAAATACTTTAGAATTGCAAGGTCCGAAATTCTTGATCAATGGAAAACCTGCTACAACATACACTTTCAAACAGAACTATTACTGGATGATGGGAGACAACCGTCATAATTCTGAAGATAGCCGTTATTGGGGTTATGTTCCGGAAAATCATATCGTAGGAAAACCAGTTTTCATCTGGATGAGTTGGGACACTAACGGAAAAGGCATCAATAAAATTCGCTGGAACCGAGTATTTACAACTGTAGACGGCGAAGGTCAGCCTCAATCTTACTTTAAATATTTCTTAATCCTTCTTGCTATTTATTTCGTAGGAGATTTTATCTGGAAAAAAAGAAGAGAGAATAAAGCATAATAAAATTTAAGTTATTTTTGTTTCAGGTTTCAAGTTTCAGGTTTATAAAAACTTGCAACTTGAAACCTGAAACTTTTAAACAAAATATAGAATGAATTCCTTAATACTTCCAACTTATTTCCCATCTATCAGTCATTTTGCTGTAATAGCGCAATCTGAGAGCATTACTTTTGAAATGGAAGATAATTTTCAGAAACAGACTAATAGAAACAGAACGTATATCTATAGTCCGAACGGAATTCAGTTGTTAAATATCCCTGTTAAGCATTCTAAAGAGACACATCAGAAGACAAAAGATATTTTGATCGAAAATGAATTTGATTGGCAGAAACAGCATTTTAAATCGCTTGAAGCAGCATATAGAAGTTCTCCATTCTTTGAGTACTTTGAAGACGATATTGCTCCTATTTTCGAGAAAAAACACCAATTTTTAATGGATTTAAATTTCGAAGTTTTGGATATTGTGACTAAATGCCTGCGAATGAAATTAGAATTTGGAAAAACTACCGAATACTTTCACGAAGTAAATGATTTTACCGATTTCAGATACTTGGCAAATGGCAAAAAAGACGCGAATTCTTTCGAAAAATACACTCAGGTTTTTGATGACAAACATGGTTTTATCAACAATTTAAGTGTTTTAGATTTACTTTTTAACGAAGGAAAATTCGCAATGGATTATTTGAAGACGCAGAAAATCGTTTAAATTATAAGTTATGAATTATGAGTTATGAATGCTCACATCTTAACTTTTGATCTTTCAACTTTTGACTTTCAACTTTCGACTTTCAACTTTCGACTTTTGACTTTCAACTTTCGACTAAAATCATTCCATTGAAAGTCTAGTCATGATTGGATAGTGATCTGAATTTTCAAAATCGGGGAAGCTTTCGAATTGTTTTACTTTCATTTTACTGTCTGTAAAAATATAGTCAATTCTTGCTGGATAATATTTGAATTTATAAGTAGCTCCAAAACCCTCTCCTGCTTCTTCAAAAGCATCTTTCAGCTTTCCTTTTATGTTTCTGTACACATAAGAAAACGGACTGTTATTCATGTCTCCGCAAATAATCATTGGCGTTTTGCAGTTTTTTATATGTTCTCTAAAAATCTCAGCCTGTTCTTGCTGTTGCTTGAATCCTTTGCTAATTCTGCCATAAATACGCTGTGATTTCTTCTGATTTACATTATCAATATCATCTGAAATTTCACTCACATCAGGAGAAATCTTAATCGACTGCAAGTGCATATTATAAACACGAATAATATCCTTTCCGCGTTTAATATCGGCGTAAACTACATTGTTATCCGATTTTGGAAAAACAATCTTTCCTTCCTCAATAATCGGAAATTTTGAAAATATAGCCTGCCCCGTTTTAATTTTTTTTCCATCAATAAAAATATAACGGTGCGGATATACTTTTAAATCCAAATGTGCCGAATTGGAATATTCTTGAATGCATAAAATATCTGGGTCTTTTTCGTCGATAAAAGCTTTAATATTTGCTGGAATATCATCTCGATCCAACCATTTAAAAACATTAAAAAGACGAACATTATAACTCATTACAGAAAAATCTTTTTCGTCTTTTACATATTCGGTTGCAGAAAATTTATAGAATTTACTAATGAATGTAATTCCCGTTAACAAGACCAATCCAGAAAGAATAAGGCGTTTTTTGAACTGAATTCCCCAATAGACAAAAAAGAGGCCGTTTGCAACAAAAAAAGCAGGCATAAACAACGTAAGCACCGCTAAAAGCGGGAAACTTTTAGGTGCTAAGAAAGGTAAAATATAGACACTAAATGTAAGGACAGTCAGCACTATATTCAGAAAGAACATTATCTTATTAAACCAAGAAAGGTTTTTCATATTTTTCCTACAAGTTATTTTCCAGCTTTAAATAAAAACTCTTTTTCTTCTTTTGTCAAACAATCGTATCCCGACTGGCTGATTTTGTCTAAAATTTCATCAATCTGTTGTTGCGTTTTATCTTTCGTAACAATTCTTGAGGTGGTTTTTTCTGTAGGTTTTTTGTAATTTTTATGAACTTTTGTAAATGGGGTCGTAGGAGATTTTCTAAAAAGATTCACAAAGAAATCCAAAGTTTTAGAAACAATAGTACTTAAATCGGTACCGTTTTGAAGCAGTTTAATATATATAAATCCGAAGAAAGCACCGGCTAGATGCGAAATATGTCCGCCCATATTTCCGAGGCGAAACTGCATTAAATCTAAAATTATAATTACAGCGGTAATATGCCAAAGCTTTACGTTTCCAAATAGAAACAAGCGAACATTCATTAGCGGAGAATAAGTCGTTGCGGCAACCAAAATCGCCATTATAGCCGCTGAAGCTCCAACTATTGAAGCGGCAGTTCCTAAAACATAAAAACTTAAAGCAAAAATAATTCCGGCAAAAATGGCACTTAAAAGGTACAATCCTAAATATTGTTTTTGAGTGAAATAGGTTAGAAATAATGAGCTGGCAAAATTAAGCACCATCATATTAAACAACAGATGCAAAAATCCGTCGTGAAAAAAGGCATAGGTTAAAAGTGTCCAAGGTTTAAACATAAAAACCTGAGGATCTGACGAAAGTGCTAACCAATTTGGAAAATCAAAAAAACCATTTGAATAGTTATAGAAGAAAATAAGCGATACAATAAAACATCCTATATTCCAATACATAACTTGCATGGAAATACCTCCTAATCTATATTGTAATTTTAAATCGTCTAAAATATTCATAGAAACCTTTTTGTTTTAGAATTGGTACTTTAAAGTTAAAAATTAATTCCAACGATTGTTATTAAACTGATTTTTTTTCCAGTATAACATCATTAAAAAACCTGCAATTGCACCACCAACATGCGCGAAATGCGCAATTCCAGTTCCTCCGCCACCAAACAAAGAAGTACCTTTTACACCTAGAAATAAATCAATTAACAAAAGACCAGGCACAAAATATTTTGCTTTGATTGGGATTGGGATAAACAACATTGCAAGCTCAGCATTAGGAAACATAAAAGCAAAAGCTGTAAGCAAACCGTAAATTGCTCCAGAAGCACCTACAACCGTTCCGATATAAGCACTTGTAAATCCTTCAAATTGAGCTGCACTTACCAAACTCTGCCATCTTGTGTCAATTTTTCCTTCGCTCAAAAGGCTTAAGATATCTGCTTTATTAAAACCATTTGCTGTTAAAGTATTTATTGTGTCTTGAAAAAAGTAATAATTAACTGCTGTATGAAGTAATGCAGAGCCTAAACCGCATGAAATGTAAAAAAACAAAAACTTTTTGCCGCCCCAAAAATGTTCCAAAGCAGATCCAAAAGAAACTAAAGCAAACATATTAAAAGCAATATGCATTATTCCTCCATGCATGAACATATGAGTTATGGGCTGCCATGCCTTAAAGTTTGGATTTTCAGGAAAAAACATGGCCAGATATTCGTAAGAAACCGGCACTAATTGAGAACCAATAAAGAAAATAATATTAATAATTAGCAGTTGTTTAACCACAGGAGTCATATTCATCATAAAGCAAACTTTTTATCTATATCTTCAACACGCATCGTGATGAAGGTAGGTTTTTGAAAAGGTGAAATATTTGGATCTTTACAAGCAAACAAACCGTTTACTAAATTATCTTGTTCTTTTTCGGTTAAATAAGATCCTGTTCTAACCGCTAAACTTTTGGCCATAGATTTGGCAATTGTATCATTCTGACTGTAACTATTGGCAGGAATTCCGTCTTGCAAATCGCTCAGCAATTGTTCGATTACCAGCGGAACTTCACTTTCTGTGATATTTACTGGGATTCCAGAAATTACAATATGATCGGTTTTGCTTTCATCAAAAACAAATCCTGTCGTTTCCAACGAAGGTTTTAACTCTTCGATTAATTCCATTTCAGACGCCGAATAAAACAAATCTAAAGGAAAAAGCAACTGCTGGCTTGATGCCTGATTTACCGTCATATTCAGTAAAAATTGTTCGTACAAAATTCGCTGATGCGCACGTTGTTGATCAACAATAATCATTCCTGATTTTATTGGCGAAACAATATATTTTTTATGAATTTGATACGTTTTCTGCGTTGCCTGTTCTACCTCTTCATCATTAAACAAAGAAGAAGTAACTTCTTCATTTTCAAATGTAAACGGAGAACTTTCTATACTTTCCGGATTTTCGACATCTAAACCCGTATATAAGCTTTCCCAACTTGCCGTTGGTTCTACTCTTTTGGAATAACCTGAATAAGATGATCCTGATGAAGATGAAAAAGAAGAGCCAGAACTATATCCTGATGATCCTGAAGCAGCTTTACTATAATGCTTATTGGTTTTATCATCCGTAAAGGGATTAAAAGTTCCGTCAACCTGAATCGTTGGCACTTCTGCCTCTACATCTTTATAATGATATGGCGTATCTAAATTAGCATCTCTTTCGAAATCTAAAACTGGAGCCACATTAAACTGACCCAAACTGTGTTTGATAGACGCCCTTAAAATAGCATACAATGCCTGCTCGTCATCAAATTTAATTTCTGTTTTAGTTGGATGTATGTTAATATCAATTGTATTTGGAGGAACTTGCAGATAGAGAAAATAACTCGGTTGGCAGCCATCTTTCAATAATCCGTCATAGGCAGCCATTACTGCGTGGTGCAAATAACCGCTTTTTATAAAACGATCGTTTACAAAAAAGAACTGTTCTCCTCTATTTTTCTTTGCAAATTCTGGCTTACAAACAAAACCCTGAACATTTATAATTTCTGTTTCTTCACTTACAGGAACCAGCTTCTCGTTTGTTTTCCCAGACATGATCCCTACAATTCTCTGACGATATCCAGCTGCTGGAAGATTGTACAGCTCACTTCCGTTATGATAAAAACTAAAATGAATATTAGGATGCGCCAATGCCACACGCTGAAATTCATCCATAACATGACGAAATTCAACTGTATCGGACTTTAAGAAATTGCGTCGGGCAGGAATATTAAAAAATAAGTTTTTGACCGCAAATGAAGTTCCTTTTGGCAAAACGGCCACTTCTTGCGAAACAAATTTACTTCCCTCAATTATAATATGCGTTCCTAACTCATCTTGATCCTGTTTGGTTTTCATTTCCATATGGGCAATCGCCGCAATAGAAGCCAAAGCCTCTCCTCGAAAACCTTTTGTTCCCAGTGCAAACAAATCTTCGGCCTGACGGATTTTGGAAGTAGCATGACGGGCAAAACACAAACGGGCATCTGTAACGGTCATTCCGACCCCATTATCGATTACCTGAACCAGTGATTTACCAGCATCTTTTATAATTAATTTGATATCAGTTGCTTTAGCATCGACCGCATTTTCTAACAATTCTTTTACGACTGAAGCTGGTCTTTGAACCACTTCTCCAGCAGCAATTTGGTTAGCAACGTGATCAGGAAGCAATTGAATAATACTCGACATTAAGCAAAAATAATTTTAAAGTTTAGATTAGGTTTTACAAACCAAGAAGTACAAATTTAGTGAATTTTGATTGGCTTTTTGAATAAGAATAATCATAAAAAAAACAAAAAACCTATACCATTGTGACACAGTATAGGTTTTAATATTTTTAAAACAAATGTGTTTTATTCGTTCTCTATCTTTTTTGGAGAATCTTCAATTTGAAGCGCTCCCGAAGTCAATAATGGCTGATTAAAAACGTGAGCAATTGAAGCTTGCTGACGAATGTACGCCATTTTGATTGCCGCAATCGCCGCTTCAGTTCCTTTGTTTCCGTGAACTCCTCCACTTCTGTCAATTGACTGCTGCATATTATTATCTGTTAAAACACAGAAAATAACCGGAACATCTGTTTGAACATTCAAATCTTTAATTCCTTGTGTAACGCCTTCACAAACAAAATCAAAATGTTTCGTTTCTCCTTGAATTACGCATCCAATTACGATAACGGCATCAACATTTTGTGTTTGAAGCATTTTTTTAGCTCCGTAGATCAGCTCAAAACTTCCTGGAACATTCCAACGGATAATTTGCTGAGCAGGAACATCACAATCAACCAAAGCATCAAAAGCACCATTATAAAGTCCTTCTGTTATAGTATCATTCCATTCAGAAACAACAATCCCAAACCGAAAGTCTTTCGCGTTTGGGATTGTGTTTTTATCGTATTCTGATAGATTTTTATTTTCAGTAGCCATCTGTATATTTTAGATATTATATTTATTAATTTTAGATTGCTAAATTACAAATCTAAAATCTAAAATCTAAACTCTACAATAATTTTTATTGTGCTAATCCGATCAAAGCATCAACAGATGCTGCTTCTGGAGTACTGTCGTAATTATCTTTAATGTCATTAAAATATTTCAAAGCATCTTCTTTTTGCCCTAAAGCTAAAGCCGTTTTTCCAGCTTTTAATAAGAAACGAGGCGTTGTAAAGTCGTTTTTGTTAGATTCAGCAGCTTTTACATAAAAATCTAAAGCTTCTTTTTGCTGATTTTTTTGAGAATAAGCATCTCCTGTAGCACCTTTAGCTAAAGCACTTAAGATTACATCTTCTGATTTGAATTCACCTAAATATTTAATTGCCTCATCAAATTTACCAGTATTTAAGTAAGCGATACCAGCGTAGTAGTTTGCCAAATTTCCAGCATCAGTTCCAGAATATTCGTCAGCGATTTTGATAAATCCGAATTTACCTTCTGAACCGTTTAATGATAATTTGAATAATGAATCGCTAGAAACACCGTTTACTGCTTTTTCAAAGTTTTGCTGTGCAACAAACATTTCACTTGCAGCCTCTTCTTGTTTTGGAGTTGCAATAAATTTTTGGTAAGCCAAATATCCAATTGTAGCAACTGCAATACCAGCAACTAAACCAATAATGATTTTTTGATTTTTAGCCACCCAATCCTCAGTTCTTGAAGCTGTTTCGTCTAATTTTGAGAAAACTCCAGCTGTTGTACTGTCTTTTTCGTCAATAACTACTTGTTGCTCTTCAGTAACCACCTCTTTTACTTCCTTTTCTTTTGGTGTCTTATATCCTCTTTTATTGTAAGTTGCCATTTAAAATTTATTTAGTGAACGGCAAAAATAAAATTTTTATTGAAAATGACGTAAAAAATTTCAATTTTATCACTATTTTAAAAGAAATATTTTCTTTTGTGATTTGCGCTTTCGCGGAAGCGATAAAATAAAAAAGCCTAAGAAAGGGCTAAAGCCAATTATATCGATAATTTTCGGTAATTTGCAGCCTCAAATTTTTACTGCTTAAAAACGGTAAATTTTATACTTGGAGTCCCTAAAAAATGCATTTAAACAAAATCTCATTATTCAATTATAAGAACTTTTCTGAAGCAAGTTTTGATTTCGACATCAAAATCAACTGTTTTGTGGGTAAAAACGGCATTGGAAAAACCAATGTGCTCGATGCCATTTACCATTTAGCCTATGGAAAAAGCTATTTTAATCCGCTTGCTGTGCAAAATATCAAACACGGAGAAGAGTTTTTTGTGATTGATGCCGAACTGGAAAAAAGCGAGAGAACCGAGCAGATTGTCTGCAGTTTAAAAAAAGGACAAAAAAAGGTTTTAAAGCGAAATGGAAAACCTTATGATAAATTCTCAGATCATATTGGGTTTATTCCGCTGGTAATTATCTCGCCAGCCGATCGCGATTTGATTATTGAAGGAAGCGAAACGCGCCGTAAATTTATGGACAGCGTGATTTCGCAATTAGATGCAACTTATCTGCACGAATTAATACAATATCAAAAAGTAATTACTCAGCGAAATGCCCTTTTAAAATATTTTGCGCTGAATCATGTTTTTGACAATGACACCTTATTTATATATAATGAACAGCTGCAAGGCTACGGAAAATCGATTTTTGAAAAACGAAAAGATTTCTTAGAGCAATTTATACCTATATTTAATAGACATCATCAGGCGATAACTGGTTCTGAGGAAAGCGTGCAGTTGGTTTACGAAAGTCATTTGTTCGAAAAAGACTTATTGACGCTTTTACAGGAAAACATCAACAAAGACCGAGCGCTTCATTATACTACTGTTGGAACTCATAAAGATGATTTATCGTTTGAAATCGATTCGCATCCGATAAAAAAATTCGGATCGCAAGGACAGCAGAAATCTTTTCTAATTGCTCTAAAATTGGCGCAATTTGAATTCTTGAAAAAACAAAGCGGTGTAAAACCAATTCTTCTGTTTGATGATATTTTCGACAAACTAGACGAAACGCGTGTTGCCAAAATTATAGAAATGGTCAATAGCGAAACGTTTGGACAGCTTTTTATTTCTGACACGCACCCGGAAAGAACCGAAGCGATTGTAAAATCGACGCATCAGACTTATAAGATATTTAATTTGTGATTGTTCCTTTAACCACAAATTACACAAATTTTCACAAATTTTTCAAATTACCTGTCTGCCAGCTTTGACGAGGTTTTTAACTTCGCCAAAGAAAATAGACGCATATAAATTTGCGAAAATTTGTGCAATTTGCGGTAAACTTCTTTTCAAGAAATCAGTAAATTAGCCAAAACATTAACTGCAATAAATAATATCAAGGAATATGCTAACGAAAGAATCATTGCAATTTTTAGACGATTTAAAAAAAAATAACAATAGAGAGTGGTTTCAGGAAAATAAAAAGAGATACGAAATCTTCAAAAAAGACTATCATCAATTGGTAAGCGATTTTCTGGATGTAATGAAACCTCTTGATCCATCACTTGAACTTCTTGAAATAAAGGATTGCACTTTTAGAATCAATCGTGATATTCGTTTTTCTAAAGACAAATCTCCTTACAAATCTCATTTGGGCGTTTGGATGTCTGCTGGAGCAAAAGGCGCAAACCGTTCTGGTTATTATGTTCATATTGAAAAAGGCGGCAGTTTTATCGCGGGCGGATTTTACTCCCCTGATGCAGACGAACTAAAGAAAGTGCGCAAAGAAATTGCTTTTTTCTACGATGATTTACAGGAAATTTTAAACAACAAAAACTTCAAAAAAGAGTTTGGAAGCTTAGACATAAACGAAAGCAACTCCTTAAAAAGCATGCCTCGAGGTTACGAAAAAGACCATCCCGCTATTGAGTTTTTAAAATTGAAAAGTTTTACAGCAACCCAACCTTATGATATTTCTGAGGTTACAAAAAAAGATTTCGTAAAGAAAATGAGCGAAAAATTGATTGCTTTGAAACCACTAAATGAATTCATCAACCGCGCTTTGGAAACTGAAGAATTTTAGTTTTATTTGCCACAGATTACACAGATTCTCACAGATTTTTTTTACAACTGCAAAAATCCTTTTAATCCTTTTAATCTGTGGCAAAAAACAACAATTGAATGAAAAGGAAAATACTTTTTCTTGGAGAATCTTATCGCGCTGACGCCATTACTTGGATGAAAGGCCTGAAGGAATTTGGCAATTTTGAAATTATTACTTGGGAACTTCAAACTTCTAACACTCAGAGATTCAAACGTATTTTAGAGTACTTCTTTGCTCCTCTTTCTATTCGAAAAATCATTAAAAAAGAAAAACCAGATATGGTTATTGCAGAAAGAACAACCAGTTACGGTTTTCTTGCGGCTTTATCTGGATCTAAAACCATTGCCATCGCACAACAAGGCCGCACCGATTTATGGCCTGAAGAATCTAAATTATATCCTTTTAAAAAATTCATTCAGAAATATGCTTTTAAGAAAGCACATTTAATTCATGCTTGGGGTCCAGTAATGGCCGTTCACATGAAAGAAAGTGGCGTTGATATGAACAAAGTTTTAACACTTCCAAAAGGAATTGACTTGTCGCTTTTTACTCCTTCAACTACTAACTCAAACAAAATTGAAGCGATTGTAACGCGTTCGCTTCAGCCCGAATATCGTCACGATTCTATTTTAAAAGCTTTCGGAATTTTAAATGAAAAAGGATTTGATTTTACATTGTCTATTGTTGGTGACGGAACAAGATTGCAGTATTTAAAAAATTTAGCAACAGCGCTTCAAATCGAAAACAAAGTAATTTTTACAGGAAGAATTCCAAATACAGAACTTCCAAAATTATTACAGCAATCGAATATTTACATCAGCATGCCGATTACCGAAGGTGTTTCCGCATCTTTGTTTGAGGCAATGGCTTCTAATTGTTTTCCTGTTGTTTCTGATATTCCTGGAAATCAAAGCTGGATTACGCATCGTAAAAATGGTCAATTAATTACAATTGATGATATTGAAATGTTAGCGAATGAATTGATTTGGTCTTTTGAAAATCCTGAATTGCGACACGAAGCAATTATTCAAAACAGAAAGTTTTTGGAGGAGAATGCTAATTATGATATTAATATGAAATCTATTTCGGAAAAATATCATGAATTATTAGACTTACATTCTAGAAAAAATGGATAAAATTATAATTCTGATACCAATATTTTTTGCTTTTGGCTACCTTGTTTTCTACATAATTGATGGTCCAAATTCTAATCCAACATCTTTCAGGTATAATTTACTTTTTGAAAGAAATTATTTTTTAAAACAATTATTATTTACCATCTTCTTTTTCTTGATTGGGATACTTCGATATAAGTCACATCCTTTTGACGTATATTATATCGCTCCATTAATTTTCATATTACAAGTAAAACTTATTAATCCAATTTTTCGACGTTTATATAACAGAAACATTATTATTGCTATCAAAGGATCCAGACCCGCTAGAGGAAAAAATGGAATAAAAGTTCTTGATAAAATTATTGGTTTCTTAATTTTTATGATTTCAATAATGGTTCCCTTCATTATTATAATGATTGAAAAATCTAACAACCACATAAACAAAACATTCTAAGCTTTATTTAAACGCTTAAAACTTTGCTACTTTACGGTTAAACCAAAACTTATAATTCATACTTTTGAACGATATTAAAAAGCCTTTTATTTATGGAAATCCAATCCAATTTTTCTTTAAAAAAATACAATACTTTCGGCATTGAAGCCAGTGCCAAACAATTTGTTGCCGTTCACTCGATCGACGAATTAAAAACAGTTTTAGCACAAAACAAAAACGAGAAAAAATTCATTTTAGGAGGCGGAAGTAATATGCTTTTAACGAAAGATATTGACGCTTTGGTTATTCATATTGATTTAAAAGGAAAAAAAATAATTAAAGAAGACGCCGATTTTGTTTGGGTCGAAAGTCAGGCTGGAGAAACTTGGCACGATTTCGTTCTTTATACAATCGAAAATAATTTTGGCGGTTTAGAAAACATGTCGCTTATTCCTGGAAACGTTGGCACCACTCCGGTTCAAAATATTGGAGCATACGGAACCGAAATTAAAGACACTTTTGTTTCTTGCGAGGCCATGAATATTGCCACTCAAGAAATGAGAACTTTTGATAATGCCGAATGTAATTTTGGCTATCGTGAAAGCATTTTCAAACACGAAGTAAAAGACCAATACATTATCACTTCGGTTGTTTTTAAACTGACCAAACGCAATCATAAAATCAACACTTCTTACGGAGATATTTTGGCAGAATTGGCCAAAAATAACATTTCAGAACCGACATTAAAAGATGTCAGCAATGCTGTAATTGCGATTAGACAAAGTAAATTACCCGATCCGAAAGAATTAGGAAACAGCGGAAGTTTCTTTAAAAATCCGATTATATCAAAATCTGATTTTGAAAAAATCCACCAGAAATTTCCAGAAATGAAATTTTACGAAGTTTCAGAAACCGAAGTGAAAGTTCCAGCAGGCTGGCTGATCGAGCAAGCCGGTTTTAAAGGAAAACGTTTTGGAGATGCAGGAGTTCACAAAAATCAAGCTTTGGTTTTAGTGAATTATGGAAACGCAACGGGACAAGAGATTTTAGCGGTTTCAAAAGAAGTTCAAAAAACCGTTTTTGAAAAATTCGGAATCCAAATTGAAGCGGAAGTAAATGTGATTTAAAGCACAAATTTCACTAATTATCACAAATTTAATCCATTGTCAGACTGAGCGGAGTCGAAGTCCTTACTGCAAAACATTTCGACTCCGCTCAATGTGACAAACTGCATAAACAATAAGAATATGTACACACCCGATTTATACAAAAACGAAAATCAAGACGAAATCAGAGCTTTTTTGAGAGAAAACAGTTTTGGAATCCTGATAAATCAAACTAATGGAAAGTTGACAGCGACTCATATTCCGATAGAACTGGAATTGAATGCTGAAGGGAAAGAAATTCTACAAGGGCATATTTCAAAACTGAATCCGCAGGCAGAAGGTTTTGTGGCAAACGATCAAGTTTTGGCAGTTTTTACAGGACCTCATAGTTATATTTCTTCTTCTTGGTACGATCATGAAAATGTCCCAACTTGGAACTACATAGCCGTACATGTTTATGGAAGAATTAAAATCGTTGATTATGAAACTTCAGTAGAGCAATTAAAGAAATTGGTTGATAAATATGAAGTAAATTCTAAAAACCCAGTTCGCGTTGAAGATTTATCTGAAAAAACAATGCGGGAAGCTCGAGGAATCTTTGGTTTTGAGATTGAAATTGAAGAAATTCAAGCTACAAAAAAACTCTCTCAAAACCGTGACGATCACAATTATATAAACATAATTTCGGAATTGGAAAAAACCGAAAACCCTCAGTCTATTGCTGTTGCAAAAGAAATGTCAAAATGCCGAAAGTAAATCGGTTTTGGTTATTGAATTTATCGAATTCATAAGTACATTTGCAGTCGCAGAACGTGAAATTTAATAGAACCTAATAAATCAGATGCTTATATACATATTTTACTTTTTTATTGCTATTGTCGTAGTTCAATTATTTTATTATTTAGGAGTTTTTGGAAAATTTGCTTTTGCGAAACCACAACATGTGAAACCTAAAAATCTTCCGGTTTCTGTAATTGTATGCGCTAAAAACGAAGAAGAGAATGTAAAAAAATACATTCCACTTTTGGCGCAGCAAGATTATCCAGATTTCGAAATTGTCTTAATTGACGACGCATCAAGCGATGAAACTCTTGAAGTTTTTGAAGAGTTTGAAAAAGAATTCTCAAATATCCGTTTGGTAAAAGTGGAAAACAACGAAGCTTTTTGGGGAAATAAAAAATACGCTTTAACGCTTGGAATAAAAGCGGCAAAAAAAGATTATTTATTGTTTACAGACGCAGACTGTTTTCCGAATTCTAAAGATTGGATTACTTCTATGACTTCGCATTTTACTATGAACAAAACTATTGTTTTGGGTTATGGCGGATATGAGAAAGTGGAGCGTTCTTTTTTAAACAAAATCATCCGTTTCGAAACTGTTTTAACAGCGATGCAATATTTTTCTTGGGCAAAAATGGGACTTCCTTATATGGGGGTCGGTAGAAATCTTGCTTATAAAAAAGAAGAGTTTTTTAATGTAAACGGTTTTATTGACCACATTCAAATTCGCTCTGGAGATGATGATTTGTTCATCAATCAAGCTGCCAATAAAACAAATACTACTATTGCTTATACGCCTGACAGTTTTACGTATTCAAAACCTAAGAAAACTTATAAGGAGTGGTTTACTCAGAAAAGAAGACATATTTCGACTGCAGAACATTATAAGTTTTTTGATAAAATGCAGTTAGGATTATTCTTCCTCTCACAATTATTTTTCTTTTTATTAGTTATTGTACTATTAGCATTTCAATTTCAATGGATTGCCGTATTAGCAATTTTAGCCACACGCTATACTGTTGTTTGGACAGTAATTGGATTTTCAGCAGGAAAATTAAAAGAAAAAGATATTAAAATTTGGTTTCCAGTTGTTGAGATAGCGCTTATATTAACGCAAATTAATATCTTTATAACTAATATCTTTTCAAAACCCGTATATTGGAAATAAATTCTAAAATAGAAAAAGCAAAAAAAGGCGATCAGATCGCCTTTACTTTTTTATTAGATCATTATTGGAATGAGGTGTACGCTTTTATGCTCAAAAGAACTGAAAACGAAACCACCGCAGAAGATATTACCATAGAGACGTTCTCTAAAGCTTTTGACAAAATAGCTTCTTATAATCCGGAGTTTCAATTTAACACCTGGCTTATCGCAATTGCAAAAAATGTCTATATTGATTTGCTGCGAAAAAAGAAAACCAATCTTTTTATAGAAATCACAGACAATGAAGACCAGCAGGCATACAACATTGCCGACCCTACTCCCTCTGCAGAAGATGCTTTAATTAAAGAACAGAATCTTTCTCGTCTGCTCTTATGCATCAAAGAACTTAAACCACACTACCAAGAAGTAATCCAGCTTCGTTATTTTCAAGAAATGTCTTATCAGGAAATTGCGGCTAAGATTGATGAGCCATTAAGCAGCGTTAAAGTAAAACTTTTGCGTGCTAAAAAATTATTGGCAGAAATCATTGAGCGTAACAGATAATTTATTATCTTTAAATAAAGAATAAATAATCCTCACATTTATTCTTAAAATAAATACATTTCCACAACACTAAAACTACAACTTTTACGTTGTTAGCTCAAACCTAAACCTTATCGCGTATGATTTAAAGTTACTTAACCTTAAAACCCAAAAATTATGTCTAAATTAAGCATTTATGAAAACAAGTGGACTGATCTTGTTTTCGAGAACAAAAACAAAGAATACGGCGCATATCAATTACGCCAGGAGAACTCCAAAAATTCTGTTACAGCTCTCTTTATGGGTTTATTGTTAATAACGGCTTTAGGAAGTGCGTCTGCACTTATTAGCAAATTTAATCCTTCAGTGGAAGTCGAGCCAGAAGAACCAATGATTTACGAACAACCAACCATCGTAAACATTGACCCTACTGTTGCACCGCCACCGCCAGCTCCACCTGCACCAGTTGTAGAGCAAACTGCTGCAAGTCAGACAGAGGCAATTCAATTGACAAATCCCGTAGTTTCAAGAACGCAAGATGCAGTTGAAAATATTGCAGTAAATACAGAAAATGTACCAGTTGCAGATAATGCAACCGGAACAGGAACTGCTACCAATACAATGCCTGCGACGGGAGGCGGAGGAGGAAATGGAGATGCAGCTTCGGTTGCTCCACCAAACAACGATCCTGTGTCTACAGCCATTTTGGATAAACTTCCAGAATTTCCAGGTGGTATCGCGCAGTTTTACAAGTATGTTGGAAACAATTTCCGCAGACCAGAACTTGACGCAGAAAGAACACTAAGAGTGTATGTGTCTTTTGTAGTGGAAAAAGACGGATCGCTTACAGACATTATGGTAAAAAACGATCCAGGTTACGGAATGGGGAAAGAAGCCATTAGAGTTTTAAAATCATTAAAAACAAAATGGGCACCAGGAATTCTTAACGGACAAGCCGTAAGAACTGCGTACAATCTTCCAATTACAATAAAAACAGAAGTCGAATAATATAAATATTTTGAAAAGCAGAAAGCAGGACTTAGGTTCTGCTTTTTTGTTTATATTTAATTCATGAATCAAACACAATTAAATTAAAAATTCAACTTTAATGCCTTTCACTTTTTCGCATCCTGCAATAATTCTTCCGTTAAGATATTTACCAAAATCTTGGTTTTCTCTAACAGCATTAGCAATCGGAAGCCTAACTCCAGATTTTGAATATTTTATTCGAATGAAAGTTAAAAGTGATTATAGCCATACTCTAAGTGGCATATTTTGGTTTGATTTACCTCTTGCACTTTTACTAACGTTCCTGTTTCATAATTTAATTCGGAATCTCTTATTTCAAAATTTTCCGACTGTAATAAAAAACAGAATTCTAATTTTTACAAATTTTGATTGGAATATGTATTTCAAAAGAAACTGGTTTATCGTAATAATCTCTTCATTAATTGGAATATTTTCTCATATTTCCTGGGACGCCTTTACTCATCAACATGGCTATTTTGTAATGCAAATTGATAGTTTCAAAAATACGATAGCAATTTTTGGAAAAGAAATTCCATTTTGGAAAATAGTTCAACATTCAAGCACTTTGATTGGAACCATAATTATACTATTCGCTTTCTCAAAACTCCCAAAAAAATTTTACCCTAAAACTTCAATTAGTAAGTTATATTGGAGTGGCGTAATTTTATTTACCATCACAATTTTATTGATCAGATTTATATTAAATCCGAAAGCTTTTAACATTGGAAATTTAATAGTCTCTTTTATAGCATCCTTTTTAATTTCGATAACGGTTATTCCGCTAATAATTAAATTTAAATCAAATTCAAAAAATTAACAAATTCCACTACATTTACTACTTCAAAACAGAATTCTTTCAAACTAATTAAAAACAAAATAATGGGAATATTTTCAGCTATTCTTGGCAATGCAGGTTCTGTAAGTCAGGAAGATTTAATCAAGAAGTACGGTCAGCTTTTGACGGCAAATGAAGAAATCGAAATGGGTTTTAAACTTATCCGTGACACTTTTATTTTTACTAACAAAAGATTAATCTTGGTAGATGTACAAGGAATCACGGGCAGCAAAACAGAATACAAATCTATTGCTTACAAAAACATTACAAGATTCAGTGTAGAAACCGCCGGAACTTTTGATTTGGATGCCGAATTAAAAATCTGGATTTCGAGCGAACAGCAGCCGAGCATTGTAAAACAATTCAATAAATCGGTTAACGTTTATGAAGTGCAAAAAATTCTTGCTTTTCACGTATTAGGATAAAAAAAAATAACCCCGACAAAAATCTTGTCGGGGTTTATCATTTACAATAAATAACTTTTTATTTCTTTTTTGTAGTAGTTGTTTTCTTTGTGGTTGTTTTTTTAGTCGTAGTTACAGGAACAGCATTTACAATTTTCTGCTGTACGTATGGCTTGTACAAACCATCTTTTTCGGCTCTTTTCTTAGCATCATCAGCTCTTTTTTTAGAATCAGGGTGCGAATTCATCATTTGATCAATAAACGACGCTTCGGCACCTTCGCTCATTTTTGCTAAAATTCTAAAAGCAGATTCTTCAGCATTTACATTGTAACCGTTTTTTTTCAAAAAATCATACGAAAACAAATCCGCTTCTGTTTCTTGTTTACGGCTGTATTTGCTGTCAATAATAGCGCTTCCAATTTTTCCTAACTGACTATCTGTAACAGCTGAAATCTTTGCCGATTGTGAAGACGCGCCATCCATTAGAGCTTCTTTTTGATATGCTGCACGCATTGCATCTCTCGAATCATTATTTGCTACGTGACCAATTTCGTGGCCAATTACCGCCAATAATTCATTGTCATCCATGATATCCATCAAACCTGAATATACGCGTACGCTTCCGTCTGCTGTTGCAAATGCATTTACCTCTTTTAATTTGTAAACTTTATAATTCAATGTAAAACCTTCACCAGAAGTATGTTTTCCGAAAATTCTGTTTAATCTCAAAGTATAACCATCAGTTGGCCCCGCTATTTGATTAGCTGAATCTAATTTACGTACTGCTTCTTTTGACAAAGCTGCAGCATCAGCATTACTTAAAGTAAAACTCGTAACACCTTTTTGAAGCGCTCCCATCGCTTTATCTCCTAAATTAATTTGCGCACTCATTTTAGTAAAACCTAATGTGGCAAATAAAATTCCAAAAACTAGTAATTTCTTTTTCATGTTTTTATTTATTACAATTTGACAACAAATTTAGCACAACAAAATGCTTTATTATTTTACACAAAGATTGTTTTTTCAACAAATAAAGATATAAATTTAAAATGAGTTATAACGCCCTGCAACTATTATAAATACAAGATCAAACAAAAAAACCGGCCAATTCTTAAGAACTTGCCGGTTTTAATTTTCATGCAAAAATTACTTCTTTTTTGCTGTTGATTTTTTCCCAGCTGTTTTTGCTTTTGCAGGAGCAGAATTATCAATTTTTTGTGGCACATACGCGTGATACAAACCATCTTTTGTTGCTTTTTTCTTCGCATCATCTGCTCTTTTTCCAGAATCAGGGTGCGAACTCATCATTTTAGTCATGAAAGAAGACTCTGCTCCTTCACTTAAATTTTGAAGAACTCTAAAAGCTGATTCTACAGCGTTGACATCATAGCCATTTTTTTTCATAAAATCATAAGAGAATGAATCTGCTTCCGATTCTTGTTTTCTGCTGTGCTTGCTATCAATCATGGCGCTTCCTAATTGTCCAAGTTGCGATTTAGTCAGCGTTTCCACTTTTCCTGATTGTGATGATGCTGCATCCATCAGAGCTTCTTTTTTATAAGCGGCTTTAATTGCATCTCTCGTGTCATGATTTGCAACGTGCCCAATTTCATGCCCAATAACAGCAAGCAATTGATTGTCATCCATTAAATCCATTAGTCCTGCAAATACACGAACGCTTCCGTCGGCACATGCGAAAGCATTGACGTCTCTCACTAGATAAACTTTATAGTTCAGCGCAAGTCCGTCTGTAGAAGCATGTTTACCGAAGATACGATTCAAACGAATTGCATATCCATCCGTTGGCTTAGCAACTGGATTCATTGCATCTAATTCTGCAATCGACTCTTTAGCTAAAGCAACTGCATCGGCGTCACTAAAAGTAAATCCAGAAATACCTTTGCTCACTGCCCCTAGAGATTTATCTGATAATATTTGCGCATTCATTTCAGTAAAACCGAAGGCCGTTAATAAAATTCCTAATGTTATAAATCTTTTTTTCATTTTTTGAATCAATTAAATTAACAGCAAAATTACTACATGAATAATTTTAAGATTAGTCAATGGAGTCAAATTTGTAACAGAATAGGACAAAACTAGAATTTCAAAAAAGTAAGGTTTAAAACAAAAATCTTGAGCAGAAATAAAAAGGTGTTATGAAAGTGTTTTTAAAAAATAAAGAATTAACACTTAGACTTAAAAATCACAAATAACAGCAAAAAGGCAAACTAAACGAAAAACAAATTAACGCCTCTAAATGAACAACATTCCGTATCTTTGTACTTTGAATTTTGATATATGGAAACAGTCATTGAAAATATACCAGCCACAAAACCAAAGTGGTTAAAAGTAAAATTACCTATCGGACAAAAATATACTGAACTTAGAGGTTTAGTTGATAAATATAGCTTAAATACCATCTGTACTTCTGGAAGCTGCCCAAATATGGGTGAGTGCTGGGGTGAAGGAACAGCGACTTTCATGATTTTAGGAAACGTTTGTACGCGTTCTTGCGGGTTTTGCGGCGTAAAAACCGGAAGACCAGAAACGGTAGATTGGGATGAGCCTGAAAAAGTAGCTCGTTCTATTAAAATCATGAATATCAAGCACGCCGTAATTACCAGCGTTGACAGAGACGATATTAAAGATGGCGGTTCTATTATTTGGATGGAAACTGTGAGAGCTATTAGAAGAATGAATCCTCAAACTACTCTTGAAACTTTGATTCCAGACTTTCAAGGAATTGAAAGAAACCTTGATCGTATTGTAGAAGCAAATCCTGAAGTTGTTTCTCATAACATGGAAACGGTACGCCGTTTAACTCGCGAAGTTCGTATTCAAGCTAAATATGACAGAAGTTTAGAAGTGCTTCGTTATTTAAAAGAAAAAGGAATTAACAGAACCAAATCTGGAATTATGCTTGGCCTTGGAGAAACTGAAGAAGAAGTTTTTCAAACCATGACCGATTTGAGAAATGCAAATGTTGATGTAGTTACCATTGGACAATATTTACAGCCAAGTAAAAAACATCTTCCTGTAAAAGAATTTATTACGCCTGAACAATTTGCCAAATATGAACAATTTGGACTTGAATTAGGCTTTAGACACGTGGAAAGCGGACCTCTTGTTCGTTCTTCTTACAAAGCACAAAAACATATTTTATAAATTTAGGTTAATCGTTTAATTGGTTAATCGTTTAATCGAACACATTAAGCGGTTTAAACAATTAAACGATTTCAACGATTAAACGAATAAACCAGATAATTGAAAACAAGAATTGCCATTAATGGATTTGGAAGAATTGGAAGAAATTTATTTCGATTGCTTTTAAATCACCCTGAAATCGAAGTTGTTGCTATAAATGACATTGCAGACAATAAAACCATGTCACATTTAATAAAATATGACAGTATTCATGGAGTTTTGCCCGCTCAAGTAAGTCATGACGAAAATAGTATTATTGTAGACGGAAGGCATTTTTTCTTTTTTCACGAAAAAAATATTTCAAATATAGACTGGAAATCGCATTCAATTGATATCGTAATCGAATCGACAGGTAAATATAAAACGCATGAGGAATTAAATGCGCATCTGGAAGCTGGAGCAAAAAAAGTAATTCTTTCAGCTCCTTCAGAAGTTGACACCATAAAAACGGTTGTTCTTGGTGTAAACGAAGATATTTTGGATGGAACCGAAGATATAGTTTCAAATGCAAGCTGCACGACAAATAACGCTGCTCCGATGATTAAAATTATCGAAGAATTGTGCGGAATCGAGCAAGCGTACATTACAACTATACATTCTTTTACGACAGATCAAAGTCTTCATGACCAGCCACATAAGGATTTACGCCGTGCGAGAGGTGCCAGCCAGTCAATTGTTCCAACAACTACAGGTGCAGCTAAAGCATTAACAAAAATTTTTCCTAAATTGCACAATAAAATGGGTGGCTGTGGTATTCGAGTACCTGTTCCAGACGGCTCATTAACAGACATAACTTTCAATGTAAAGCGTGCCGTGAGCATTGAAGAAATAAATAAAGCATTCCAACAAGCCTCAAAAACAAATTTAAAAGGAATATTAGATTATACCGAAGATCCGATTGTCTCGGTTGATGTAATTGGCAACACACATTCTTGTTTATTTGATGCGCAGCTAACTTCGGTTATCGATAAAATGGTAAAAGTTGTGGGCTGGTACGATAACGAAATTGGCTATTCATCAAGATTGATCGATTTAATTTTACTGATAAGAGAAAAATAAGATTCATTGTAACAGCATTAGCATACATGAAATACTATCTTTTTATTGTTGTTTGTTTTTTTAACTCGTTTTTGTATTCTCAAGCTAAAAAGAATACGGATAGCGTGACCTATTATAACAAGCTGGCTAATTCTAACCTTAACAATAAAAAGTACAATCAGGCGGTTTATTACACCGAAAAGTCGATTAATTTTTGTGAAGACAATGGCAAAAAAGAGAATCTGGCCAATCAGACTTTCAAGCTCGGTAAAATTTATTATAACCAAAGAAAATTTGAAGATGCTTTAAAAAACTTCCACAAAACTGTTTCTTTATTTGACACTTTAAAACCCAGCTGCACAAAAGTCTTGGCTCTGCATTATATTGGTGTAACCAATACCGCAAAAGGCGATTACAAAACAGCAACCGTTTATTATACAAAAGCAAAAGATTTATTAAAAGAATTGAATATCAATGATAATGCAGAAGTATTAGCTTATCAGAAAGCTTTGGCATTTAAGGCCAATAATGATTTCAAATCGGCGGTAAAAACTTTGAAAGCAATTACCAAAAAGCCAGATAATAAAGCTCTTATAAAAACTAAAGTTGATACGTACTATCAGCTAGGATTAATAGAAGGACAACTTAAAAGAAATGATTCTGCTATTATATATTTTGATAAAGCATTAGAATACAACAGTAAAATCAATGATTTTCCGAAGAAGTCCAAAATAGTTTTAGCCATAAGCCAATATTACAAACAGAATAAAAATTATGATCTGGCGTATTCCTATTTGGACGAACATTATCAGCTGGAAAATTATATTTTAAAATTAAAAAATGCCAAAATTGATTTGGACGAATTCGCAAAATTCAAAAAAAATCAAACTTTAAATAATACCATTAAAAAAGAAAACGAAGAAAAATTTCAGCTCAAAACATATCGTTATTCTAAATTGGTCAGTATTTTGGCAATTGCTTTAATTTCGATTTTATCTCTTTTGAGTTTGGCTTTGTATAAAAATAATATCATTAGAAATCAGAATAATTTATTGCTTCGCGAAAAAAATAAAGAACTGATTTTAGCCAAAAATAAAGCAGAAAAAGCATCAAAAGCAAGATCTGAATTTTTATCAACTGTAAGCCACGAACTCCGGACGCCGTTGAATGCCATTAACGGAATTACCCATATTCTACTTGAAGACAAACCGAAGAAAAAACAATTAAAATACTTAGAGTCTTTAAAATTCTCTGGTAACTACTTGACTACTTTTATCAATGAAATTTTAGAAATTAATAAAATCGATTCGACAAAAGTGGAAGTTGAAAATATCAGCTTCAATTTGAAAGAACTGCTTTTTAATATCCAAAGTTCATTAAAAGAATTGGCAACCGCCAACAAGAATTACTTTAACTTAGAAATAGATAAAGCAATTCCTGATAATTTAATTGGAGATCCTACCAAATTATCACAGATTATCCTCAACTTAATCAATAATGCCTTAAAATTTACCCAAAACGGCCATGTAAATGTTATTGCAAAATTGTATTCGCAAGAAGGAGAAGATGCTACGGTATATTTTGAAATTGTCGATACTGGAATCGGAATTCCAGAAGACAAACTTCAGACTGTTTTTGAAAGCTTCTCTCAAGGCTCTGTCGAAGTTAATAGAAAATACGGCGGAACAGGCCTTGGGCTTACCATTGTAAAAAAACTAATCGAACTTTTAGGAGGCGAAATAAAATTGAAAAGTGAAGTCGGTAAAGGTTCTACATTTACCTTTAAGCTAAATTTCAAAATCAACAACGAACCATTGGAAGTAATTGAAGAAGTCAAACCATATAACGACAAACAATTGAAAAACAAATCTATTTTATTGATTGAGGACAACAAAATCAATCAAATGATTACTCGCAAAATGTTAGAAAATAAAAACATTACTTGCGAAATTGTTGACAATGGAGAAGATGCTGTCGAACTTTTAAAAGTCAAACGCTTCGATATGATTTTAATGGACGTTCATCTTCCTGGAATTAACGGAACGACCGCTACCAAATTGATTCGCGAGTTTGATAAATCGACTCCAATTATTGCTTTAACCGCTATTTCGCTTGACGAAAACCGAGATATGCTTCTTTCTTTCGGAATGGATGATGTGATTACAAAACCTTTCGTTCCAGATGATTTCTATAGTACTATTGCTAAGTATTTTGATTAACTAAGCTGCTAATTTTCTAAGACACTGTCCCGAAGCTTCGGGACTAAGTTTTCTTTAGGTATTCTAAAATCGTAGCATCGAAATTTTGCTGATGATTGATGAAAGAACTTTTTATCGGAAGATAATACAATTGATCTGCTAACTCTGAATCTTTCAATCTTACATAATCTTTTTCGGTGGTAATTATTTTTCTTCCGTTTGCTTTATTTCGAATGGATTCTAAATCTGCATCAGAAAAATGATGATGATCTGGAAAAGTCAGACATTCATCGTTTTCATTTTTTAAATAATCAAAAAACGGTTGTGGCTTTGCAATTCCTGCTAGTAGCAATTTAGATTCTGCCTTGATTTGGTTTACTGCAATTTTTTCATTCTTGCTATAAACGACCGTATCATAATCTATAAAAGTAAAAAAGACTTTCTGCGAAGGTTTTATCTTTAACTTTAATCTAATTTTAGACTGTTCTTCTTCCGTTAAAATTTTAGGGCATTTTGTAACCACAACAACATTTGCTCTTTTGGCTCCGCTCCTGCTTTCTCTCAAATTTCCTGTTGGCAGCATAAAATCATCTGCATATAAATCACCGTAAGAGGTCAGCAAAATGTAAAAACCAGCTTTTACTTTTCGGTGCTGATAGGCATCATCGAGCAAAACAATTTCTGGTTTTTCTTTTTGTGAAAGCAATTGCTGAATTCCGTTTGTACGATTGGCATCAACGGCAACCAAAACATTTGGGAATTTTTGATAAAACTGAAACGGTTCGTCACCCAAAATTTCAGCATTCGAACTTTCATCAGCCAAAACAAAACCTTCAGATTTTCTTTTGTACCCTCGGCTCAAAGTGGCCACTTTATATGTATCAGACAATAAACGAATCAAATATTCAATTTGCGGTGTTTTTCCTGTTCCGCCCACGCTAAGATTTCCGACTGCAATAACAGGAAGATCAAAGGAAGTCGATTTTAAAACTCCTTTATCAAAAAAGAAATTACGGATTGAAGTAATGAATCCGTATAAAATGGCGAAAGGGAAAAGTAATTTTCGAAGTATGTTCATAGAAGTTATTTATCTGAATAATGACCCATTGCAGAAATTACAAATACAGTTACAACTTCGTCATCAACTCTATAAATTAATCGATCTTTTTGATTAATTCTTCTTGACCAAAATCCTGAATATTCATACTTTAACTGTTCAGGATTACCAAAACCTTCATATGGATTTTCTGTAAGGTCGATTAAAATTTTAGCAATATTTTTAATAGCAATCTTATTCCCTGATTTTTTATGTTTTTCAATATCCTGAAAAGCTACTTTGGTTACTTCAACCCTAAACTTCCCCATACATCATCTGGATTTAGCGTTGTTGTTTCACCTTTTTTAATGTTTTCTTCAGCTTTCTTCACTTTTTCAACAAATTCAGTATTATAAGTTACAGGTCCTTCATTAACCTGCCCGTAAGTTGGTTTAACAATTTCAATACCTTCAATGTCTTTAAAAAAAACTTCGAACATCTCCATAAATGCTTTTCCCGCCTTCGTTTGTTCGTCAATTTTTATTGTAGTCATGACTTATAAATTTTATATTACAAATGTAGTAAATTTGTACTGGTGTAAATAATTTGCACTAAATGTAATAATTGTTTACACTAAATAAAACTTGAAATCTCAAAATGAAAATCAAAAATATAATCTCAGTTTTAGAAGAAATGGCTCCTTTGGCTTACGCCGAAGACTTTGACAATGTCGGACTTTTAGTTGGAGATGCTGAAACCGAATCGACTGGGGTTCTGGTTTGCCATGATGCTTTAGAAAGTGTAATTGACGAAGCTGTTTCTAAAAATTGCAATCTAGTCGTTTGTTTTCATCCGATATTATTCTCTGGAATTAAAAAAATCACGGGTAAAAATTATGTAGAACGTGCGATTTTAAAAGCTATAAAAAATGATATTGCTATTTATGCCGTTCATACAGCACTTGACAATCATTCGCAAGGCGTAAACAAAATTTTCTGTGATGCATTAGGCTTGACCAATACCAAAGTTTTGATTCCAAAGCAAAATTTCATTCAAAAACTAGTGACTTTTACGGTTCCAGATAATGCAGATAAAGTTCGAAATGCTATGTTTGAAGCAGGCGCAGGAACAATTGGAAATTATGATCATTGCAGCTTTAATTCTAACGGAATTGGTAGTTACAAAGGAAATTCTGAAAGTAATCCAGTAATTGGCGAAAAACACGAATTGACCGAAACGGAAGAAATCAAAATTGAAGTTACATTTGAAAAACATTTGCAATCCCGCATTTTAAAAGCACTTTTTTCTAATCATATTTACGAAGAAGTGGCTTATGAAATTTATGATTTAAAAAATTCGCACCAAAATATTGGCTTAGGAATGATTGGCGAATTGGAAAGCGAAATGGATGAAAAAGATTTTCTTCTTTCGGTAAAAGAAAAAATGATTGCCGACGGAATTCGTCATTCTGCTTTTTTAGGCAAAAAAATCAAGAAAGTTGCTGTTTTGGGAGGTTCAGGAAGTTTTGCCATAAAAAATGCCATTCAGGCTGGAGGCGATGCTTTTTTGACTGCCGATTTGAAGTATCACCAGTTTTACGAAGCTGAAAACAAGCTACTTTTGGCCGATATTGGTCATTTTGAGAGCGAACGCTATACAAAAAATTATATTGTTGATTATCTTCGAAAAAAAATTCTTAATTTTGCAATCATTTTATCGGAAGAAAATACAAATCCAGTTAAGTACTTATAAGAATATGACGAATACGAAAGAATTAAGTGTTGAGGACAAGTTAAGAGCAATATACGATTTACAGCTTATTGACTCTAGAATTGACGAAATCAGAAACGTTAGAGGAGAACTTCCTTTAGAGGTTGAAGATTTAGAAGATGAAGTTGCAGGTTTGAGCACTCGTTCAGAGAAACTGAAAGGTGAACTTGAAGTGATTGAGGAGCAAATCAAAGCAAAGAAAATTGCTATTGAGGAGCATAAGGAGGTTATCAAAAAGTACACAAAACAACAAGAATCAGTACGTAACAACAGAGAATTTAATTCTTTGACAAAAGAAGTTGAATTTCAAGAATTAGAAATTCAATTGGCTGAAAAGCAAATCAAAGAAATGAAAGCTTCTATCGAGCACAAAAAAGAAGTTATTTCTAATTTAAAAGAAAAACTTGATGCTAAAAGCTCTCATTTAAAACATAAAAAATCTGAATTAGACGCTATCATGGCTGAAACTCAGAAAGAAGAAACTTTCTTAACTGAGAAATCTGCTGAATATTCTGCTCAAATTGAAGACAGATTATTGGCAGCTTACAACAGAATCAGAAGTAGTGTTCGTAACGGATTAGCTGTAGTTTCTATCGAAAGAGGAGCTTCTGCTGGATCTTTCTTCACAATTCCACCACAAACTCAGGTTGAAATTGCTTCAAGAAAGAAAATCATCACTGATGAGCACTCTGGAAGAATCTTAGTTGATACACAATTAGCTGAAGAAGAAAAAGAAAAAATGGAACAATTGTTCGCAAAATTCTAAATATCAAGTCCCGATTTAATCGGGACTTTTTTTTTGCAATTATTTTTGCCACAGATTAAAAGGATTACCACAGATTAAATTATTCTCATGCTGAATAAAATCTTTTTAATCCTTTTAATCTGTGGCAAAACATTTTTTACCTTTAGAAAAAAATTAAGTTTTGGGAATTAAAAAAGGCATCCGTTTTATCACACTGAAATCTGTTGGTTCTTACATTAACATTTTGAGTTACGTGCGTCCGCAAAAAGCTGTGGAGCTTTCTTATGCACTTTTCAGCCAGCCTAGAATTGGCAGGTTACAAAAAGAAAAACTTCCTAAAGTTTTAAAAAATACAGAAACAGAAATTTTCCATCATAACGAACATCATTTTCAAACTTATGTTTGGAAGGGAAATGAAACTAAGATCCTATTAGTCCACGGCTGGGAAAGCAATGCTTCACGCTGGAAAAAAACGTTGCCACATCTTCAAAAATCTGGAAGCACTATTATTGCTCTCGACGCCCCTGCACACGGGCAAAGCAGCGGAAAAGAATTTAATGTGCCGCTTTACGCCGAGTTTATCAATAAAGCCGTAGAAAAATATCAGCCCGAAATTATCATCGGACATTCGATTGGAGGCGCAGCTTGTGTTTACCACCAATATTTATTTCCGAATACGAGCATCAATAAAATGGTAATTTTAGGAGCTCCGTCAGAGTTAAAAACCTTGATCGACAATTACGTTTCAATGTTGAGTCTGAATACCAAAATGTTTTCACTTTTGGAAAGTAAATTTCTTAATAGATTCAATTTTAAGCTGGAGGATTTCTCTGGACAGAAATTCGCATCAGCATTTACAATTCCAGGATTGATTGCTCATGATACTTCGGATAAAATTGTGGCTTTCGCCGAAGGGCAAAAAATAGCGAGCAATTGGAAAAACAGTCAGTTTATCGAAACCAGTGGTTTAGGCCATGGAATGCACGATGATGATTTGTATGATAAAGTGATTAAGTTTCTTTTTTCTTCTGAAGGGACAAAGTGACAGAGGGACAAAGTTGCAAAGACTCTCAACTGTGACTGCGACTGTGACTTATCCTTAAACTACTATTTTAAAAAATCGGAATAATTCTTTTTCTCCTTTGCCTGTGATTTGTATTGCGCGTGAATTTTTCGTTTTTCGCAACCAATCATCTGTAATCATTTTATCCAATAAAGAAGAACCAATTGATCCTGCGATATGATTTTTTCTTTCGCTCCAATCCAAACATGGTTTCAGAAATATGCGTCGCTGTTTTTTGAGGTCTTCGTGATTAATTCCAAAATCGGAAAACCATTTTTCGCCTTTTGTGCTTATTTCAAATTTAGTGTCCAAATCTAGAATAACTTCTTGATTTATCAGACTTTCGGCTACAGCCACACCAATCTTTCCTGCTAAATGATCGTAACACGTTCGGCAATGTTTTATTGGCGAATTCTGGTCTGTCTTCTTCTTTTCAGGAGCAGCAGGCGGAATTAAACTTGCCATTGCTTCAATTGCATAAGCGGTTTCTTTATTTGAAAATCGGTAATATTTGTGTCTTCCTTGCTTTTCAACGCATAATAATCCAGCATCTAAAAGTTTTGCCAAATGCATACTCATGTTTTGAGGCGAAGTATTTGCCGTTATTGCCAATTCTGTCGCAGTAAAGGCTTTTCCATCGAGCAACGTCCACATTACGATTGCCCGTGTTGGATCGCCAATTAGTGACGCTATTTTTACAAATTGATTTTCCATTTTGAAACAATTACAGTTAAGGATAAACTGAAGTATTGAAGAATAAAGGTAAATAACTTTGCTAAAAAATATACACGATGTCAACTTTATTTCTACAATCGAAAATTAAAAACCCTTATTTATTCTATCAAAAAATGATTGACGAAAATCCTGTCTATTGGGATGAATCAAATAAAATATGGGCCGTTTATTCATATGATTATTGTATTGAAATATTAAATCATGGAAATGCACACATTCCGGCAGTTTCAGAAAATAATCTGAATGAATTTGCTTTAAAAATCAGTCGCAATCTAGCAAGACTTTCAAACGGAATTCAGCATGAAATTTCGAGAGAAATTGCAACTATTCTTTTTTCACACATGAAATCTATTGGAATTGATGCAATTCTTTCTGATTTACTTCAAAGCAATAAAAACAAAATAAATTGGGTCGAATTAATCTGTAAAAAACTGCCCGTTGTAACCGTTTTAAAAAGTTTCGATTTTAATGATGAAAATTCTCATTTTATTGCAAACAATGTCGGAAAGCTTATTAAAATAATGAAACCCAATAAAAAACCTGACGAAATTGAGCTTATCAATACTATTTCAGAAGAAATTTACTTAATTGTAGAAAATCATGTTGCTACACTTTCGTTTTACGAAAATATAATTACTGTTATTTCAAAGAAGCACAACATCTCTTTGGAAGAAATAAAATCAACATTTATAAGCAACTTAATCGGCCTTTTTATTCAAAGTTATGATGCTGGAAGAGGTTTATTGAGCAATACATTATTGCAATATTTTTCTAAAGAAAGCAACTATGATAAAACAGATAGAATTCAGATTCAGAAACTGGTTGTAGAAACGCTTCGGTTTGATCCGCCAATTCATAACACACGCCGAATAGCTTCAGAAGATATTCAGCTCGACAATATTACTATTAGAAAAAACGAATCTATACTGGTTGTTCTCGCTGCCGCAAATCGCGATCCCGGACATTTTGAAAACGCCATGCTTTTTGATCTTGAACGAAAAAATAATTCAGAACATTTAACTTTTGGAACTGGCGGACATATGTGTCTCGCGAAACATTTTTCTATCCATCTGGCAATTGAAGCATTGCATTTTTTATTCAGCAATTTTAAAAATATATCTATTTTAGAAAATAAAATAGAATATGAATCTCTTATTAATGCCAGGTTGCCAAAAGCAATTTGGATTTCAATTTCTAATTAAAAAACAAAAAAAATGATCGCTGTAATTTTTGAAGTAATTCCGAACGACGGAAAAAAAGAAGAATATCTAGATATTGCTGCCAATCTAAAACCTGAATTAAGTCACATCGATGGGTTTATTTCTATTGAACGTTTTCAGAGTTTAAGCGATTCTACAAAAATTTTGTCCTTGTCTTTTTGGAGGAATGAAGAAAGTATTCAGCAATGGAGAAATCTGGAAATGCATCGTCACGCGCAGGAAAAAGGGAGAAATGAAGTTTTTAAAGATTATCATTTACGAATTGCAACTGTAGTTCGTGATTACGGAATGTTTGAAAGAGACGAAACGCCTGAGGATAGTCGCGAATTTCATCACTCGTAAAAAAAGGGACAAAGTTGCAAAGGTACAAAGCGACAAAGTTTTTCTATTCTTGAAATCTAAAATTCTAAGAAGTCTAACAATCTAAGAAGTCCTAAATTTTAGCTACTTTTGCAGTATGGAAGAAAATTTAAAACGCCTTAATAAATTTATAGGAGAAACGGGTTATTGTTCTCGCCGTGAAGCCGATAAACTTATCGAAGAAGGACGTGTGACAATAAATGGTGCAGTGCCAGAAATGGGAACTAAAGTTTCGCCAAATGACGAAGTGCGAATTGACGGAAAACTTATTGTTGAGAAAAACGAAAAATTGATTTATCTAGCATTCAACAAACCAGTTGGAATTGAATGTACGACGAACTTAGAAGTTCAAAATAACATTGTTGATTATATCAATTATCCGAAACGTATTTTCCCGATCGGAAGGCTGGATAAAGCCAGTGAAGGATTAATTTTCATGACCAATGATGGTGATATTGTAAACAAGATTCTTCGCGCGCGAAACAATCACGAAAAAGAATACACCGTTACAGTAAACAAACCAATTACAGAACGTTTCATTCAAAGAATGGGAAATGGTGTTCCGATTTTGGATACTGTTACTAAGAAATGTAAAGTTGAGCAAATCAGTAAATATACTTTCAAGATTATTTTAACGCAGGGGCTAAACCGTCAGATTAGAAGAATGTCTGAATATTTAGGTTATGAAGTTACGGCGCTAAAACGTATCCGAATTATCAATATTTCTTTGGATGTTCCTGTGGGAAGATACCGAGATCTAACTGATGACGAAATAAAAGAATTGAATCAGTTAATTGAGCCTTCTAGTAAAACGGAAGAAGCAAGTTTCCCTAAAGTTGAAAGTTCGACTTCGAGTGCGGCAACTCCAACTAGAAGAAAAAATTTTATCTCAAAACACGATCCTCGATTTAAAAAAAGAGGAGATAATAAATAAAGGAAATCCCATTCGCTTAAAAAACGAATGGGATTTTTTTTGTTACTTTTTTTCTTTATCCAAAAACTCATAATACAAAGCTTTAGATAAAAAGCTGGCGTCCTGATAATTCCAAATCATTTCTTCTCTGTCAGATTCTGTATATTTTCCGTCTAAATTGTTCTTTCTGAAATATTCTCTTCGCGCTTCATCATTAAAATTTAATCCGCTTAAGAAAACGGGTTCTACTCCTTTGTTTACCGAAATATTGTAATTAGTAATCAAACCGCCCCAATTTACATAACTGCACAGAATAATCGTTCCGTAGAAATACCAAATCATTTGATTAAAAAGAAAGGCATTTGTTTTCTGTTTACTAATTTTTTGAAATGAAACTACTAGTCCGATTATAGCAAGAATTAAGAAAGCATACACTCCCAGCCTTTTATAAGTCAAACCATAAAAAGAAACATATTCTGAGTTTTTAATGATCGCACTTATAATTAAAACGACGTTTAGTCCAAGCCAAACTTTAGCCAGTGTTTTTAAAGAAGAAGCTTTTTCATCAAAATTAAAACCTCCTTTAAAGTAAAACAAAATTACGCCAACCGCCATTAAGATTGAAAAAATTACTGCGTTTACGCGTTCGTGTGTATCAGAACTTAGATTTGCTTTTTCTACTACTTCAAAAAACTGCTCGTAATTATACGTTCCGATAAAAACTAAAAGCATTAAGTTTAAAAGAAACAAAGTGATTACACCGCTTTTTCTTTCGAAGTCCAAATCTAAAAATGAAAAAGTACTTTGATTCTTCACTTCAGAAATATTGTTGAAATCATTGTTTAATTTCGGGCTATACTCGTAACAAAGATCTGGAACCCAATAATTCCAAAAACTGAAAGAAATGTAAAATCCTAAAATACTGATTCCGATTAACTGTGGCAGATCGATATCCAATTCATAATCCGTAAATAATGAAGAGAAATGATTGCTTCCGAAAGAGTAAACGATAAAAAACAATCCAAGAAAAATAATTGGAATCAGCACAAAGGCGACTAGTTTTTTAGCAAAATCATTGTGAATTTTGCGTTCCGGAAGCCATTGATCAAACATAAATATTCTTCCTATAGAAGTAAATCCATTTAAGATTATTAAAGGAAAAACCTGAATCATCTTGAGTTCTCCATCTTGGGTTTTGAATTGCAAAAACAAAATTGACAAGGCTAGAGCAAAAAATGAGGCCGCGTCGCCATACCACGCAAAAGCAAAGCAAGACAAAATAGAGGTCATTACAAGAACCAAATGCGATCTGTCGACAAACTTTTCCTGAAAGAAATAACTAATCAAGAGTGTAAGCACTACACCAAAAATAGAAATATTAATTCCGACAGATTCATTGTAAAAAAGCAGTAAAAAAACTGCTGTACAAGCTAAAATAATTTGATGTTTTTTCATTGTTTTAATTTTAAAAGTACTTTGTAATTCAAAGTTTTTGGATAAAAAAATAGTGTTATTTAGGATTTCATTAATTTTTCAAGGTACGATAAGTGTTCTTTAAAAGCCGCACGTCCCAAATCAGTTACTTGATAAGAGGTTTTTGGCTTTTTGCCCACAAATTCTTTCTTAACTTCAATATAACCTGCTTTTTCAAGCGCAGAGGAATGACTCGCTAAATTACCGTCGGTGATATTCAAAAGCGTTTTCATCTCGGTAAAATCTACCCAGTCGTTGACCATCAGAATGGACATAATACCCAGTCTGACACGGCTTTCAAAATCTTTATTTAGTTTATCAATAATTCCCATTGGGTTATTTGTATTTTTTGAACATCACTAATCCGTATACGATATGTAGAATTCCGAATCCAATAATCCAAAAAATCAAACCATATCCTATATTAAAAAGTGCAATACATCCTAAAATCAGTTCCGAAAAACCTAGATATTTTATATCTGAAAATGTATATTTTTCTGCGTTTAAAACGGCTAGTCCGTAAAATATTAAAGTCGATGGCGCCACTAAGCCAAAATAACCGTGGTGCATCATTGCCAAACAAAATACTCCACCCGCTAAAAGCGGAACAGCCAAATTGAACAGCATCTTTTTTGTTGCTGAAGTCCAAATAGGCAGATTGTATTTTCGGCTTTTTCGAATGGTGAAAAAGATTCCGAAGGCAAATGCAAATACTAAAATGGTGATTCCGATCCAGAACAATTCTGAAACTAAATTGGCAGAATACAATCTATGTTCGTCATTTAGATAATCCATTCCGTTTGCTCGGAAAAGCTGGTAAACATAGATTCCGCCAATTAAAGCCGAAAGACCCGCGAAAACTCCTGAAAGTCCGCTTAAAGATATAAATCTGGAAGAGCGCTCCATCATGGAACGAATATGTGCTAAATCTTCTTGGTGCTTTTGATTCATAATTAAAGTACTTTGCATTACAAAGTTATTATTTATTTTGAATTAACAAATAAAAAAGTGATTTTTTTTATTACGACAAGACCTAACAGGTTTTAAAAACCTGTTAGGTCTCTTCATGGAGTCGCGTGAGGGATAGAAGCTAGCTACCGAAGTAGCGCGGATAGCCCGACCGTGTTTTGCGAATGGCGCGCATAAGCGCAAAGATTGGTGCGCCATTTGGAAAACATGGTCACGCCCAAATTATAAAACGAAAAAGCCCATTCTTAACGAACAGGCCTTTATTACAATACATTTTATTTAAAACCATCTTCTGCGTTTGAATAAAAATACGCCGAAAGAAGATAGAATTATAGAAATTAAAAGCAGAATCCAGATTCCGTATTTGCTTTCTTCTAAGCCGTTTGGCACGTTCATTCCGTACAAGCTGGCAATTAATGTCGGAATCATTAAAATGATGGAGATTGAAGTCATCTGTTTCATAATATTGTTCATATTATTGGAGATGACTGAGGCGTAGGCGTCCATCATTCCGGTTAAGATGTTGTTGTAAATATTGGCTGTGTCTTGCGCCTGATTTAATTCAATTTCAACATCTTCTAATAATTCAGGATCGTAACTGGCTTTATGTGCTTTTAGGTTTTTGATTCTTTGGAATAAAACGTCATTTGCTTTTAAAGAAGTGATGAAGAATACAAAACATTTTTCGATTTGAAGCAATGCTTGCAATTCTTCGTTTTTGATTGATTTCTCTAAATTATCTTCGGCCAATTTTATTTTCTGATTGATTTGTTTCAGATATTTTAAGTACCAAACGCTTGATGACAGAAGCAATCTCAACACTAAATTGAAATTATCTTCGATTTCGATGTTTTTGCGTTGTGAATACGCTACAAAATCGGCAATGATTTCTGTTTTGTAAAAACTGATGGTTACGCAGATATCCTCTTTAAAAATGATTCCGAGGGGCACGGTATGAAAAGGAATTTTCACATCGTCGCTTTTTACGGGAATGCGCATGATGATAAGCGTCCAGCCGTCTTCGATTTCGATACGAGGTCGTTCGTCGATGTCCTCAATATCATTGTAAAATGCTTCAGGAATCTGAAGGTCCTCTAGTAAATATGTTTTGTCTGTTTCTGTTGGAGATTCGATGTGAATCCAGCAATTAGAAGTCCATTTTGGGATTTCAATTAATCCGTTGTTGTTTGTGTAAAAGGCTTTCATTTCAAAATACAGGATTTTATCGCAGCATTTTGAAATTCAAAAGCTGCTTAATTTAATACTAACGAATGATAATAATCGTCCATTTGGAGAAGTGTGTTTTTTTAAGTGGTGCAAAAGTATCCATTATTTATAGAAACAGAAACTTTAAAGTATTAATTATATATTAAAAAGGCACTTTGTGTAGTTTTTTAAACACATAGGAACATAGATAATTGTAAGCGCGTAAAAGGCGCTTCGCTTTTTTTGAATAAACATAGTTAGTCGCAATTTAACTATGTGAAAGAAATTTGTTTCTCTTTGTATTCTTTTTTAGAATTTAAATCTATGTTTCTATGTGTTTAAAAATTTTTAAACAAAAAAGCCTGCTCAAATGAACAGGCTTTATACATATATTTTGGCACAAATTTATTGATTTCTTGCGCTTCTAATCTTTCTTGCTAAAAGTGTATTTTTCAAAAGCATTGCAATGGTCATTGGCCCTACTCCGCCTGGAACTGGCGTAATGAATGATGCTTTTTTGCTTACACCATCAAAATCAACATCTCCTTTAATAACATAACCTTTTGGGTTTGATGCATCATCTACGCGCGTAATTCCAACGTCGATAACTGTTACTCCTTCTTTCACCATATCTGCTTTTAAGAATTCTGGAACTCCTAAAGCGGTAATAATAATATCGGCGTTTTTAGTGAATTCTGCTAAATCTTTAGTTCGGCTGTGAGTCAATGTAACTGTTGAGTCTCCAGGATTTCCTTTACGGCTCATTAAAATACTCATCGGGCGACCTACGATGTGGCTTCTCCCGATTACAACGGTATGTTTTCCTGCAGTTTCTACTTTGTAACGCTCCAACAATTCCATAATTCCAAATGGTGTTGCTGGAATAAAACTTTCCATTTCAAGAGCCATTCTACCAAAATTCGTTGGGTGGAATCCGTCTACGTCTTTATCAGGATCAATCGCTAATAAGATTTTTTGCTCGTCGATATGTTTTGGCAAAGGCAACTGAACGATGTATCCGTCAAGGTTGTCATCTTCGTTCAATTCTTTGATTTTTGCTAAAAGCTCGTCTTCGGTAATGGTTTCAGGTAACGAAACTAAAGTGGAATCGAAACCAATTTCTTGGCAAGATTTTACTTTACTTCCTACGTAAGTTAAACTTGCTCCGTTGTTTCCCACCAAAACTGCTGCTAAATGAGGCACTTTTCCTCCAGCTGCTTTTATAGATTGAACTTCAGCTGCAATTTCGTTTTTAATGTCGTTAGATGTCTTTTTACCGTCTAGTAGTTGCATTGTGTTGTTTTGTTTGTTTCAGGTTTCAGGTTTAAAGTTTCACGTTATTGCGAAACTTAAATGTTTTATTGAATCAAAAAAGTTTCAAGTTTTGGTTTCTCAACTTGAAACCTTAAACTTGAAACTTTTAATTTTTATTATTTTGGCATTCCCGGCATACCTCCTGGCATTCCTTTCATACCGCCCATCATCTTCATTAGGTTTTTTCCGCCTGGTCCTTGCATCATCTTCATCATCTTGCTCATTTGATCAAACTGTTTCATCAGCTGATTTACTTGCTCGACTTTAGTTCCCGAACCTTTTGCGATTCTGGCTTTTCTTTTTACGTCGATTATGGCTGGTTTGCTTCTTTCTCCTGGAGTCATCGAATAAATGATCGCTTCGATGTGTTTGAAGGCATCATCTTCGATTTCAACATCTTTCATGGCTTTTGAAGCACCTGGTATCATTCCGACCAAATCTTTCATGTTACCCATTTTCTTTACTTGCTGAATCTGCGTTAAGAAGTCATCAAAACCAAATTCGTTTTTAGCGATTTTCTTTTGAAGTTTTCTTGCTTCTTCTTCGTCAAATTGCTCTTGCGCTCTTTCAACAAGAGACACAACGTCTCCCATCCCTAAAATACGCTCAGCCATACGTTCTGGATAGAAAACATCAATTGCTTCCATTTTCTCTCCTGTACCAACAAATTTGATTGGCTTGTTTACAATCGATTTGATTGAAAGTGCAGCTCCACCACGAGTATCACCATCTAATTTCGTTAAGATAACTCCATCAAAGTTTAAGATATCATTGAAAGCTTTTGCTGTGTTTACAGCGTCTTGTCCTGTCATAGAGTCTACAACGAACAATGTTTCTTGTGGTTGAATTGCTTTGTGTACGCGAGCAATTTCGTCCATCATTTCCTGATCTACTGCCAAACGTCCAGCTGTATCGACGATCACAACATTAAATCCGTTTGCTTTGGCGTGTTTAATTGCGTTTTGAGCAATTTCTACAGGATTTTTATTTTCTGGTTCTGAGTAAACCTCAACACCTATTTGGTCTCCCACAACATGCAACTGATTGATCGCCGCTGGACGGTAGATATCACACGCTACAAGTAATGGTTTCTTGTTTTTCTTTGTTTTTAAGAAGTTTGCTAATTTTCCAGAGAAAGTAGTTTTTCCAGAACCTTGAAGTCCTGACATTAAAATTACTGTTGGATTTCCTGAAAGGTTTACACCAGCTACGTCTCCACCCATTAATTCGGTAAGCTCGTCTTTTACTAACTTCACCAATAATTGTCCTGGCTGTAATGTTGTTAATACATCCTGACCAATTGCTTTGTCTTTTACTCTAGCTGTAAAATCTTTAGCAATTTTAAAGTTAACATCGGCATCAAGTAATGCACGACGAACTTCTTTTAAAGTATCGGCAACGTTTACTTCTGTAATTTTACCGTGTCCTTTTAATATATGGAACGCTTTATCTAACTTATCGCTTAAATTATCAAACATATCATTTTCTTTATTTGAAGTGCAAAGATAATCTAATTAGATATTTCAGGCAATTTTTATTTGAGTGCATTTAACCGCAAAGTTCGCAAAGGTTTACGCAAAGTTCGCTATGTTTTTTGCTCGCAAAAATGCAAGGCCAAAAAGTTTTTGTTTCACGCAGATTTAAAAAGAGATTTAAGCAGATTCGCACAGATTATTATTTAAAATCTAAAAATTAAATCTGCCAAAATCTGCAAGATCTGCGTGAAACAAAATCTTTTTAATCATTCTAATCTGTGGCAAAACAAAAAAAGCGCAGAAGAAAAACCTCTGCGCCTTTGTAACTATGTCACTTTGTATCTTTAAAAATTAAAACTGAAAGTAGATGAAAGGTTGTGAACCTGCAACTGCTGTCGCGTAAACAATCCAATAAACGAAACCTAAAATTATGGCTTTTATTAGTAAAGGTGTTTTGTCGAAAACAGATTTCATTCCGTTTGTGAACGATTCTGGTAAGAAATGCCAAACGTAACCGAATAACATTAATCCGAAAACATTTTTATAACCAAGTACAATTGTTTTCCAAAGTTCTGGTTCGAATGTTAATTGGCCTATATTATTGATTACTTGTAATGCTGTTTCGAAATCTCTTGCTCGGAAGAAAATCCAACAGAAAACCACAAAATGGAATGTAATTACGATGGAGAAAAATCTCCACAAGAAATTCGGGCTTTTGTCTTTCTTCGAAGGAAAAAATTCCATAAATATTTTATGAACCGCTAACGCTAATCCGTGAAGTGCTCCCCAAACAATAAACTGTGCTCCTGCTCCGTGCCACAAACCTCCTAAAAGCATCGTTGTAAACAGGTTAAAATTGGTTACTAAAGTTTGTTTTATTTTACTTGAAAGCAAAAATGACAAAGCGAAAATCAAAATACTGACCCCTGCAATGATAAGCGGAATTACACTTTCGTTATAACAAGACATTCCCCAAAGCAATAATCCGAAGAAGAATAAACTTGGGAATAAATATCCTGCAAAAGAACCTTTTCTGTTTCCACCAATCGAAATGTATAAAAAGTCTTTTAACCAAGTCGAAAGCGAGATATGCCATCTTCTCCAGAAATCGGTAATCGAAGTCGATTTGTATGGCGTTCTAAAGTTGACTGGTAATTTAAACCCAAGCAATAATGCAATACCAATTGCCATATCTGAATATCCAGAGAAATCACAATAAATCTGAATCGCATATCCGTACGAAGCCATTAAATTTTCGAACGAAGTATAACTCATTGGCGTGTCAAAAACACGATCAACAAAGTTTACTGAAATGTAATTTGAGATTACTGTTTTTTTGATTAAACCTCCAATAATTAAAAATAAAGCATTATTTACATCTTCTTTAGTAAGGTTTAATTTTTGATAAATCTGAGGCAAGAAATCTTTCGCGCGTACAATTGGCCCGGCAACCAACTGCGGAAAAAATGACACGAAGAATAAATATTCGATGTAATTTTTGGTCGGTTTAATTTCTTCTCTGTAAATCTCAATAATATAACTCATCGACTGAAAAGTATAGAACGAAATTCCGACAGGAAGAAAAACATTATGAAGTGCAAAATTACCATGAAACATATCATTGTACGTTACAATCATAAAATTCATGTATTTGAAATAGCCCAACAAAGCTAAATTCAAAATAACACTAATCACTAAATAAAGCTTCTTAACACCATCTCTACTTTCTCTGTAAATAATCTGGCTTAAACCATAATCCACAACAGAAGAAAGCAATAGCAGCAGAAAGTAAATTCCGCTTGATTTATAGTAAAAGAAAAGTGAGAAGAGAATAACATACGTTAATCTCAAATAAAATGTTTTGCGTAAAAAACCATACACAAAATAGAAAACCAGAAATAAACCTAAGAATAATCCGGTATTGAATAAAAGTTTTTCGTCGGGATTGTAAACAAACCAACTCTTAACTTGTTCTATTGTAATTGCACCAAAGTTTTGAATAAACCAATTATTAATGCTCTCTATTGTTGTCAACTTACTTCTTTGATTTAAAATTATCGTATGATCTTAAAAACGCCTGAGTAAACAAATTTCCTTGTTTCTCGTATCCTTTTTTGGAATAATGAACCCAATCTGGCCCTATTAATCCTTGTACTTTTAATTGTTTGATTCCGTTCATTCCGCCAAACTCCTCGTATAAATCCCAAACAGCAAAATCTTCTTTTTGAGCTATATTGATAATTTGTCTTGCATAATCATCAACATAAGTATTTGGCTTTCTTCTTAGCAAAGATGGCGGCGGTGTCATGACAATGATTGGTGCATCTATTTTCTGTGCTCTTATATTGCTGATAAATTCTTTCAACTCACGAATATACTTTTCTGGATCTAAGTGATCGTAGCTTTCATTTGTTCCTAACGAAAAAACCAGCAAGTCTGGATGCAATGATTTTAATTGTTCAAAGAATAAAGGATATTTATTATAATCTGAATATTTAGCTCCGTTTACTCCAATTCCGCTGTAAATAACTCCAGGAGCATCTTTTTCTAAAACAATTCCGTTTAGCTCATAATCTTTTGCTTCTTTGTTCGGAATCAAGAAAATTCGGCTTAAAGCATTTTCTGAATTGTAATAATGTGAATACGAATCTGATTCTACTGCTAACGGAACAAACTCTGACATAGAAATGGTCTTTTGTCTGGTTTCCTTTGTTGCAATCTTTAAAGTTCTTCCCGCACGAATATTATTTCCTTTTAAGCGATTGTCTCTTTTAATTTCTGCAACCGAAACATTGTATTTGTCTGCAATACTCCCAAGTACTTCGCCCTTTTTAATTTTATGCGTAATGACTTTTGGCTCGGTTGTCTGAATGGAATTAATTTTAGACGAAATTGCCAAATCGAACATATTCTGGTTCTGAGGCGTGATGATTTTTATGGTATTGAATTTATAAGCTGGATCCTTCACATTCATTTCCACTACAAATCCGCCAGAATCTCTCCAAAGCCCAATTCCGCTTAATCCAACCGGATTGCCCTTAACTGGGTAAATATTTCTATAACTTTCCCAAGTTCTGTTCGATTTAAACCGTTCGTTGTACGATCCGTTTGTTTTTGCCAATTGGTACGGAAATACCAAACCACGTCCTGCATTCCCAAATTTCTGCTGCAGTTTTTTTCTGATCTCATTGGTCATCAAATCGCCTTGAATGTGCGAATCTCCAATATGTACAATATTGATTTTTTGATTCTTTTTATCTTCGTTTTTTTCCAGCTTCTGAAAAAAATCGCCTAACACTTTCGCATTATAAATTTGACCATCATAAGGAGAAGCATCAATTGCTGCTGTATCTGCTTTTTGAATCATACTTTTTGATGTTGGATGCACGTCTGTTTGTGGAGTTTTTTCATTTGTTGCAAAAAAAACACAACAAAAGAAAAGAATAAGTTTATTTATCATACACTGTCTTTTGTTACTGAAATGGAATCAGGTCTGGCTTTTCTTACTGGTTTTGGCTTAGTTCCTTCAGCATCTCTTTTTTGTCTGAGCACTTTATATTCTTCGTATCCTTTATTCAATTGTCCGTAAAGCAAATTACCAATTGCTTTTGCTCCACGTTGGTTAAAGTGGGTATAATCTTTATTTGCTTTTGCTGGAGCTTCGTCAACCCATTTGATCATAGAACCATCTCCTCCCATCAAAGTATATAAATTAACAAATCCGGCTTGTGATTCTAACGCATAGTGTTTTTGCGCTTTCATTAAAGGAACTACGGCAGAATCGGTTTTCATTTCTAAATCATATTTAGTCGATTTATCAGCAGTAGAAACAATTAAAATTGAAACTCCTGGGAAAGATTCTTTTATTTTATTTACGGTTTTTGTCATTCCTTTTTCATACCAAGAATAATTTTTGGTTCCGTAATTTAAAACGTTCGTTCCGTAATGCAAAATAATCAAGTCATATTTCAAGCTATTATTAAAAGCTCTCATTACATCTGCATTGAACATCGAAATCGGCAGTCCAGAATTTCCTCTTTGCGAGAAGTTATCTACGTGAACTCCTGATCCATTATCAAAATTGAATCCGTAAATCGGAATAGAATCTGCTTGAACGAAATTTGCTTTGAAAGCTTTTAAACTTCCAGATGAAACTTTCAATGTATTCACTAAATTATTAGGGGAAAGCGTTTTCTTGATAGTATCTTTTCCGATAATGAAATTCACTTTTCCTGTTTTAGATGAGTGCCCATAAAATAAGGTTGGATTATCTAAAGAAGTAGAATGTTTGTTCAATCCCGCTTCGTACTGAACCCAGGTTAAATTTGATTTATCATTTGCAAAAAATACGTGTCCGTTAACTCCAAAAGGGCTTGTTGGTCTTTTTACATTTAAGTAAGATTGTGCTTTCCAGTTTTTAGAATAAGTTGATTTCACAGAACCTCTTGAAGCAGCAGATTCTGAAGTAATAGAAACAAATCCAACGCCATTTCCTCCAAACCGTTCCTGATAATTAACACGAACATCCTGAACGATTAAATCACCATCGGTCATAGAATCTCCGTAATAAGCGATTCGAACTTTGTTCTGCGGATTTTTTTCTAACTGATACAATTTTTCATAAAAAGAAATCAAGTATTGATATCCTTTGTAATTTTCGAATGTTTCAGCAGGAAACTCAATTCCTTCTGTTTCATCAAAGACAATTTTCTGCCCGTTTAGAGCTTCCTCGCTTTTTGCAATACTGTCTTTGTCTAAAGATAAAGAATCTTCAGCAACAGATTCTAAAAGCAAACTGTCAATCAATATATTTTTAGAATCTAACTTACTCTCAGAAAATATTTTGTCTGGAAGGATTTGTTTAAACCCAATAAAAGCGACCAGCGCTAAAGCCACGATCGCAAAAGACTGAAAAAAATAAGATTTTGTATTCACCTAATAATTATAATTATGAAGAACTGCATTCAAAAATTAAACCAATTAAATTATCGTTAACTTATTGCAGAAAAAAATTTGTGCAAAGATAGAATAACATTTTGTTTCTATTTCATTTTAACAAGAAAGTAGAACAAAAAAAAGAGGTTAGACTTTCTAACCTCTTAAATCAAAAAAAAATAAAAAAACAAAGCTAATGATTAACTAAATTTTGATGTAAGACATCCTATATTTTAGATGAAAACCTGTATTTCTTAGATTTTTCATTTATGAATTATTTCAAGATAGCATATTGGAATGTAGGGTAACCTCTTTCTCCAGCAGCATTTACACCTGCCGTAAATCTCACTTTATAAACATTTCCTGCCGGATCTTTAACAACATAGAAACGATCTGATCTTGCTGCAAATCCAGAAGTTGGATTACCATTTGCATCCGTTCCTCCCACTGTTCCTCTCCAGTTTGAACCAATATTTCTTTGATCATCTGTGAATTTTGCACTATCAACATTTGCTAATGTAAAAGCATCATATGTAAAAGCTGTTGTAAGCACTTGGTAGGTTTTTGCGCCACCTTTAACGTTATTTAGAACGAAGTCAGCAAAATTATAAGGAACTAAACCTGCTCCAAATGAAGTTGTATTTGTAAAACTTGTGAAACTAATATCCCACTGTGTTTTTTGAGGCTCAACACTAACTGTTTTCTTATTTAATAAGCTTAAGAATGTAAAATTATAAGCCGCATTTTTAGTAACAATAATTTCGTCGTGAGTAGTAGCCGCAATATCAGCATATTGTACTTTATAATCATTTCCGCTTCTTAAGATTCTAACTTTTTTCCATCCTCTTGAAGGTCCGTTAACAGTACCTTCATTTCCAGTGTCTGGTTTAGTTGTTCCTGGATTATTTCCCATATAGATCAAATAAACTTTATTTTCAGTGTCTGTCGCCGAGATAGCTGCAATAGCTGTTTTAGTAATATCTCCAGCTGGATCATCTACTTGAGTTATACTACCTGCCCCTTGATTGATAATCATAGTTGCATCTTCTGCTTGAACCTCATCAATATTAACGCTAGCTGTTTGTTTAGCAGACATTTTTACAGTATGGTTAATGATAACTCTAAAATCTGTTCCTGAGTAAAATCCTAAATCCCAAGAAACTCTAGGAACAGCAGTCATTTTTCCACTGCTTAAATCAACAAAAACTTGATTTGGTTCTGTTGGCCCTCCAACTTCTGGCGCTAGTGCATTTCCTAAAGAAGCTGTTTCGTTAAAGTTTACCTGAATAGATTTGTTTTCAGAAATCACAGCATTTATAGTTGCGCTGCTAATAGTGAAAACTACATTTTTAACTTCACCTTCGATAGCTTCTTTCAATTTCTTAAAAGTAAATATCACAGAAGAAACATTTTGATCAAAAGGAACGATTAATTTACCAGCAGCAATTGCTGGCGTAGTGCTGTAATCTGTACCGCTTGCAACTGCAGTTTCAGTATAAGTTAAAGTTAAAGATCCTGCCGATGCAGTTGGAGCAGCAAATTTAATTTCGATTGGAGTCGTTTCAGCAGATAGATTTACTGAAGTCGCTGCAAAAGCCACAACATTCGCTTGAACAGCTTCATCATCACTACTACAAGCGCCAATGGCAAGTAATATAAAAGATAGTATTAGAATAAAGTTTTTTTTCATGGTATTGATTTATTAATTAAAATTTAGATTATACGAAAGTTTTAAGAAGTAAGATCGGCCGTAGCCAAGCATCATATCGCTAGAAGTTCCTCCTCCATGTGCGCCACCACTTGCATCGCCTCCTCCTCCATTTTGCACAGATTGCAAGTTGGTAACATCAAACAAGTTTCTAGCTCCAACTGTAACTTCAAATTTATTTTTAAAGAATGATTTTCGGATAGAAGCGTCCATCCAGCTATAAGGTTCCAATGTGCTTAAGAAGAAACCAGATTTTCCGTCGGTGCCAGTGCCAGCAACATATTGCTGCTGCTGTCCATTATATTTGTAGAAAATAGCCAACAAGGTATTCCATTTCGGAATGTTGTAAGAAATACTAGAATTTAATCTGAACGAGTAGAAAAATTTATCATCAGACACCAAGTTTTCAGCTGCCAAATCCAATTTTCTAGAAATTCCGACTACAGCAGCACCCAACATTACATTCCAGTTTTTATAAGTATATTGTTCAACTGTAGAAATGTTCCACATTTTGTATTTGTTGATATTCATATATCTATAATTCCAAGTAGGAGTTACTTGAGTTACCACCATATCAATTCGGTCATTAACATCTAAATAGGTAACCGCTAAATTGTTAGAGATTTGAGCGCCAGAATCAAAAGAACAAGCTCTTTTAAAACTAACTTCATACGACGTACTGTTTTCAGGAATTAGATTCGGATTCCCTTGCATGTTATGATTTGAATCGACAAAATAAGTGTAAAGCTCATCAAAGTTTGGAGTACGATAAGATTTACCCAAAGAAGCTCTTGCTTCCAATCCTTTATCAAAAAGATATCTTAAACCTAAAGAACTTGCATATTGATTATCAAAAGCACTTTGAAATGAAAATCGGAGCCCTGGGCGAATAGAAAATTTGTCATTTACGCCAATTTCGGCAACAGAATAGATATCATAATTTTCTAATCTTTTTCGAATATCTGTTCCAAGTTGCTGATCATCTCTAAAAGCTCCAACTGAAGAATCATAAAAACCATTCTCATTTGTAATTTCGTAACCAAGTTGAAAGTCTACATTTTTATTATCAAAGAAGTTACTAAGTGTTCCTGTTGAATAAAACACTTCTTTTGATTGATAAGTCTTTCTTTTATTATCAACTTCTTGTTTCGTATCCAATTGATAAACAAAATTCTCTAGGTCTCGCTCTTGTTTTTGATGAGAGACTGAAACATTATATTTTAATTGAGAAAAAACACTTCCGCTAGCATTTAAATGATGATAAAAACGATTCGTAATATATCTTTTATCTCTTGAATAGTAGGTGTCTGGAAACGGATAATTATCTTGTATATTAATGACAGGATTATAATAATGAACATCTTCTCCATAATAATCGAATTTATAAAAAATCCTAAAAGCATCTTTTTGATATCCAACTATAGCATTTCCAACTAATTGTTCTTTTGGCAGCTGGGTATAACCTCTAAGTCCATCATTTTTATCATAATCTTTTCCTTGTTTATCAGCATAGTAACCCGCCATTACATTACGATTTCCTCCAACATTAACAAACCAATTTTTATTAAAATTGTAGCCAATTTTAGCCGATTGAATATGACGGCCTTTATCAAAAAATGCAAATTCTTTACCTACTGTTTCTTCTTGAACGGTTGCATTAATCTGCCACTTATAACCGCCCCCTTTTTTTGTAATAATATTTAAAATACCAGTAACTGCATTTGCTCCATGGGTTACCCCCATCGATCCTTCGATAATTTCAATTCGCTCAACGTCATCAAGATTTACCTGTGTCAAATCAACATTTGTCCCCATTCCTGTATCACTTACCAAAGGTATATTATCAACCAAAATTTTAAAATATTGAGAATCTAATCCGAACATAGAGACCTTAGAACGTCCATCATCCCCATTAGATGTTACCGTAATATTCAAATACTGATTTAAAACATCTGCCAAATTATTTGCCGCCAACTGTTTAATATTTTCCTTGGAAATCACTCTAACATTAAAGACCGATTTTTTTATTGACTGCGGTTCAAACTGTCCAGTCACAACAACTTCAGATAATTTTTCAGCTGCTTTAATAGAATCTTTTTGCTGCGCAAAAGAACAAGTACAAAAAAGAAAGCCAGCAAAAAGGGTAATTTTAATTTTCATTATTTTTATTCAGTCTTAATAATCGTTGCAAATATATAACTATTTTTAATTATTCTAAATAAATTTATATATTTGCGAAAATTTAAAACAAACATTAAGTTATGATTTCAAAAAGCCTTTTTTTGTCAGCCGCTTTGGCTTTAACATGTGGTCTTGGATTTAGTCAGGACAAGAAACAACAAGATATCAAGTCGATTAAATCGATGTGCGGTTGCTATGAAGTGAAGTTTAATTTCACTGAAACTTTCTCTTATCCAAAAGATTCTCTTACTTACAAACCTTCTGAAACTAAACACGAATCTGCTTTAGAATGGGTAGAATTATTAGAAGATACTCCAAATAAAATTGTGATGCAGCATTTATTGATTGTAAGTGATGATATGATCATCAAACACTGGAGACAAGATTGGCTATACGAAAACACAGACTTATATTCTTTTGATAAAGGCAATAGTTGGAAATACAAAAAGCTAGACAAAAAAGCGGTTAAAGGACAATGGACTCAGAAAGTATATCAAGTAGATGATAGTCCAAGATATGAAGGTTCTTCAACATGGGTTCACGTTGACGGAAAAGATTACTGGGCAAACGTTGCTGATGCGCCGCTACCAAGAAGAGAGCAGACTAAGCGTAACGATTATAACGTTTTAAAAAGAAGAAACATCCACGAAATCACTTCTACAGGATGGAATCATGAGCAAGATAACGACAAATTGGTTCGTGACGCCGCTGGAAAAGATGTTGTCTTAGCGCAAGAAAAAGGATTTGATGTTTACACTAAAGTTCCAGACGTAAAATGTATCGCAGCTCAAAAATGGTGGGTAGCAAATAATGCGCTTTGGAAAAATGTTCGCGATAAATGGCAAACTCTTTTTGACAGACACCAAGACTTAAACCTTGAAGCTAAAGTGGAAAGAAAAGCGCTTTACTCTTTATTATTTGATTTAAAACCAGATACTGCAAAAGCCGAAACAGATAAAATCATTGATAAATTTGTTAAGTAATTAGAATTAGTTGTTATAAAAAAAGCCGGAAGTTTTCAAAACTTCCGGCTTTTCGTTTACTAAATAAAGATATTATTTATCCCAAAATAATTTGGTTTTCAATTTATCACCTCCTATAGAAGCAGCTGCTGCTTTGTAATTTACAGAATTTAAAGTCTGCTCTCTTATTGGATAAGCCATTCGTGATGGAATTTCTCCTTCAGCGGCTGCATCTGCATTTGATGGAGGAAGAAGTGCAGGAAAATTAAGTCTTCTTGCTGATGTCCAACCTTCAAAACCTCTATTGTATAAAGCATACCAAGCCTGCTCACCAATTTTTTGCTGCCATGTTCCTGTAGCTGTAGCATATGCAACTGAAGGCTGAGCCAAATAGGTACTTATGTCAGTGCTAGATAAACCCCAGTCTTGCATTGATGCAGTAATTGCATTTGTGTAGTGTGTCTCAGCTGTTCCGCCTACTGCAATTCCTCGTTCTACAGCTTCCGCTAATAAAAATTCTACCTCAGCATAATCTAAATATGTACCCTTAAAATCTGGTTCTTGAATTAAATCACTAATATGTGTAAACTTACCAAAACTATTTTTAACACCAACAACTCCACCCTTATAAGGCAATGCATTACCATTTGCATCTTTTAAGTTTTGAGCAAAGTATACCTTCGTTCTTGGATCATTTTTTGAGACTAAAGCATCTACAAATGGCTTAGCTGGAACAAAATCATGTCTTCCAGAGAAAACTAAATCTACATAAATTGGATTTGTATTTGGTACATTTGGCTGATATGATATTTTTGCGTTGTCACCATTAGATGAAAAGACATTAGCTGAAGCAGAAGCAATTGCCTTATCAGCAATTTCATCTTCTAAACCTGAGGCTTTCAAATTGATACCTAATTTTAATTTGACACTATTTGCAAATTTTATCCATTGTGATACGTTTCCATTATAAATAACATCAGCAGTACCAAAACTAGGATAAGAAGTATTCATCGACTCAATATCTTTATTAATCCTTACTATTAAATCTTTGTAAATATCCAGTGCTTTATCATATTTAGGCAAATAGTTACCCGAACCTTTAAAAGCTTCTGAATAAGGAACGTCTCCAAAGGTATCTACCATAATTTGATATGAATAAACAATTAAAATATCAATCATCGCTAATTGATTTTTTTTAGTTGCCGTTTTTGCTTTAAATTCTGGATCTGAAGCAAGGATCACTTCATTTTCTAAATACTCTTTCGCTTTTATTAAATCACTTACTGAACCATCATCTGTGGCAGTACCTGAGTAATAAGCATTCCAATGATTATCAGAGATTTTTCTAGTTGTCCATTGGTAAATAGATTCATCTAGATAAGTAGTTTCTGTCCATTGCTGGTTTACTAGTCTAAAGATGTTTTTGTTTACACTTGAGTTGGTTACTTGTTCTGCAATACCTTTCTCTGCACTTGTAAATAAAGATGCGGCTGGTACTGCTACAGAATTCTTAGTATCTTCATTCAACTCTGTCAAATCACTACACGCAGTTGCAATTGACAAGATGCCAAATAAGCAAATTATTTTTTTCATACTCTTAGTTATTAAAATTTAAGTGTTAAGTTGAATCCTATGTCTCTTGTTGTCGGTAATGAACCTATAGAATAACCTCTAGATTTGTTTCCTGAAGACAATCCGCTTTCTGGATCAGCATACGGTAAATTTTTGCTAATGATCCAAAGGTTAGATCCTACTAAACTTAATGTAGCTGAATTAACAAATGTTCCTTCAAATACATGCTTCGGAAAGTTATATGAAATTGCAACTTCTCTTAATTTCACATATGATGCATCATAAACAAATGCTTTCGCAGGTGCAGCTTGATAGCCATAGTTATTTGACGAAACCCCTGGTCCCGTACTTGGCAAATTATTAGTATTTACTGTAGAAACTTTATTTGGAGTACCGTCTGGTGCAACCCCAGAATGTATAACGCCTTTTTCTCTCACATCGCCAGCAGCTGTTTCTTTATATAATCCACTTGCTAAACCATAATACATGTCTAAAGAAAATATATCCCCTCCTTTTTGAGTATCAATTAAGAAACTTAAGGAAAGATTTTTGTAAGCAAATTTATTTCTAATACCTCCATTCCAATCTGGCGTGACATTTCCTATTGTATTGTCTGACGTACTAGATATTAAGTATTTCCCAGTTTTTTGGTTAACAGTTGGCTGTCCATTTGTATACACATAATCAGTACCTTTAATCGATCCATAAGCCTCTCCAAGAGTTGCATTTACACTCACTCCTCCCTGAAAAGACCCAAGTTGTAAATTATTTACGCCTTCTGGCAACGCAACAACTTTGCTTCTATTATTTGACCAGTTTACAGAAACATCCCAACTAAAATCTTTTGTTTTAACTGGTGTCCCTGTTAATTGAAGCTCTAAACCTGAATTTTGAATATTTCCTCCATTTACCCACGCACTAGTATATGATGATGCAGAAGAAACAGCTGTTGAAACAATCTGGTCTACAGTATTTGTTTTATAATAAGTAATATCAAAACCTAAACGTCTCTTTAACATGCTAGTTTCTAAACCAACCTCAAAAGATTTGGTTCTTTCTGGTTTAAGATTTGAGTTTTTGTTGCTATTTGGTAATGTATAAATTGGTTCACCGTTAAAATTAGCACTTCTTTTATAAGTATTAACCAAACGTAGTGCTTCAGCATCGTTTCCAACCTCAGCATAGTTTATTCTAAATTTTCCAAGATTCAACCATTCAGCTTTAATTAAATTAGAAAAAACTAAAGCACTAGAGATTGCAGGATAAACGTAAGCATTATTTCCTTTTGGCAGTGTTGAAGAAACGTCTCTTCTTATAGACATATCAATAAAATAAGTGTCTTTATATCCTAATGAAGTTTGTGCATAAATTCCATTTACTCCCCAACTTTCTTTACGTTCTGTTGGAAAAGGCAATTCATATCTTGAATTTGATAATGCATATAGCCCAGGAGTAACTAAACCTCCAATTGTAGAAGCCAGCACATTATCTTTATTATTTCTTCTAATATTTGAACCTAAAACTCCAGTTAAACTTACATTCTCTCCAAATTTCTTATTAAAATTTAACATGAAATCATAGTTTACCTCTTGAAAATTAAGATCATGTCTTTGATACCCTGAAACTTCATCGACTGGAGATAACCCAAATCCAGAAGCTATTGAACCAACAGCCCTTCTTTCTTCTTCAAGTTGCTTTGATGAGTCTAAAGAAACTCTACCAAGTGCACTTAACCAGCTTGTTATCTCATAATTAAGTGAGACATAACTAAACAAGCGTGTCCTTTTATCTGATGAGTAATTTTGATAACGAGTAAAGTAAGGGTTATCCCAATAAGCTGGCACTAATTCAGAAGCATTTGGATCGGCCCAGTTCCAAGTAATATTTTGTCCTCCAGAAGCATTATATACATTCTTTAGCTCCTTTATGTCGACATTGGTTTGCCACCATTGTCTGAAACCACCAATAATGTTGTCACTATAACCTGTCGAGTTCCTACCAACAGTATTTTGCAATGTTACAGCAGCGTAAGCGTTTGCCGTTAACTTATCTGTAATTTTTTGGCTAAATCTTGCACTGATTTGATTTTTTTTCAATTCACTATTTGGCAAAATACCAGTTTGAAGTGTGTTAACATACGATAGTGAAAAATTTGATTTCTCTGTAGCTTTTTCAATAGCCAAACTGTTAGTAGTTGTTTTGGCTGTTTTAAAAAATGAAATAGGTCCATTTTCAGCAGCTTTCCAAGAAGTTGCTTTTCCAAAGTTTTGAGAATATGGTGTAAAAGCATCCCATTGATAAACTGGCTGACCAGTAAATGCATCTCCATACGAAGCATCATTAGAAGTATCCACCGTCGGGATTTCTTCATTATCTAAAAATGAACTTCCAAATCCATATCCAGAACCATATTTGTTTTGATATTCTGGAAATGTAGATTTATCTACTGTTCCGATAACCAATCCAGTAGAAAAAGTGATTCCTATTTTATTATCTTCTTTTTTTCCTTTTTTCGTAGTTACCATAACGACTCCATTCGCAGCTCTTGAACCATATAACGCAGTTGCAGCAGCACCTTTAAGAATGTTTATGCTTTCAATGTCTTCTTGATTAATATCTGAAGCATTGTTACCATAATCATATCCACCTTTTCCTGTTGCTTGACTATCTGTATTAGAGATTGAATTATCAACTGGCACGCCATCGATTACCCATAGAGCTTGATTGTTTCCAGTAAGAGATTTGTTACCACGAATCACAACATTGGTAGAACCTCCAAAGTTTGTGTTTCTAGAAACTTCAACTCCTGCAGCTTTACCAGATAAAAGATTAGCAACATTTTGGTTTCCAGCTCCTCCTTCTGTCAAATCTTTTCCTGAAATTTGCTGAGATGAATATCCTAATGATTTCTTTTCTCTTTTAACTCCAAGTGCCGTTGTCACCACAACGACTCCTGCTAATTCTTCAGCTGCATCAGCCATTTTTACATTGATTTTTGAAGAATTGGCTGTTAATTCCTGTGTTTTCATTCCAATGTAACTAAACACCAAGACTTGATCTGCTGCCGCCTTGATAGTGTACTTTCCATCAAAATCAGTTTGAGTTCCTGATTTTGTTCCTTTTACCAAAACACTTACTCCTGGCAAAGGTATTCCTGCCTTGTCAGAAACGACTCCCGAAACGGCTCTTCCCTGTGCAAAAAACAATTGGGTGCTAAAGAACAGCACCAAAATTGTAAATCTTTTAATTTTCTGTTTCATAAACCTTTTTTTTGATTAAGGTGGCAAACATATTATAAAAAATAAATTTTAACAAGAATTATATTACTTTTAACACAAATAAATATAAGAAAAGTATTATACAATAGTAAAAGGCGTAGTGGATTTAATATAAAAAGAAGCGTGTTTATATAAACTGATCTATTCTTACAAAAAAACCGTTGAGGTATAAATCTCAACGGTTCAATCCTTTTATCATAATTCTCTAAAAGCTTACTAATTCAAAATAGTTAAAAACGATATGAGGATATATTAAAATTTATAACAATAATGTTTGTAATTAACCAGAAGCAAACATTTATTTGATTCAAAATTAATACAGAATTAGATTACAAAATGTTTCAGTAAGCCAAAAAAGTATCAAAATAAGACAACATTAAAAATTTAATGGGTTTTCGTCTCTAATAGTACTGGAGATTAAGATTTTTGGGACGTCCTAAAAACAAAACAGCCGATAATTAAATTATCGGCTGTCTGTTTTTATATGTAAGTGAGATTTACATTCTCTCTGGAACCTCAATCCCTAATAATTGAAAGGCAGATTTAATTACTTCTGCAACTTTTTGAGAAAGCTGCACTCGGAATATTTTTTTAGTCAAATCTACTTCTCCTAATATATGTACTGACTGGTAAAATGAATTATATTCTTTTACCAAATCGTAAGTATAATTAGCAATTAATGCCGGGCTATGATTTTGGGCCGCATTCTGAATTACTTCTGGGAAAAGTTCGATTTGTTTTACCAATTCTTTTTCTTTTTCGTGTACTTCTTCAATTTCAATAGTAGAAGAAAAATCAAAATCTGCTTTACGGATTATGGATTGGATTCTCGCGTAAGTATATTGAATGAAAGGTCCTGTATTTCCAGCGAAATCAACAGATTCTTCTGGATTAAATAAGATACGTTTCTTCGGGTCTACTTTTAAAATGTAATATTTCAAAGCTCCTAAACCAATTGTTTTGTACAATTTCGCTTTTTCTTCATCAGAATAACTGTCTAGTTTTCCTAAATCTTCTGAAATTTGTTTTGCCGTATCTGTCATATCCTGCATTAAATCGTCTGCATCTACAACAGTTCCCTCACGGCTTTTCATTTTTCCAGAAGGCAAATCGACCATTCCGTATGATAAATGATAAAGACTTGAAGCCCAGTCAAAACCTAATTTTTGCAAGATCAAGAATAAAACTTTAAAGTGATAATCTTGCTCATTTCCAACCGTATAAACCATTCCACCAACATCTGGCATATCTTTTACACGCTGAATTGCCGTTCCGATATCTTGCGTCATGTAAACCGCTGTTCCATCAGAACGTAAAACAATTTTACGGTCTAAACCTTCGTCAGTCAAATCAATCCAAACAGAACCGTCTGGATCTTTTTCGAAAACGCCTTTATCTAAACCTACCTGCACCACATCTTTACCTAAAAGATAGGTGTTGCTTTCGTAGTAATATTTATCAAAATTAACTCCAAGATTATTGTAAGTTGTGGCAAAACCTTCATAAACCCATTCGTTCATCTTTTTCCAAAGTGCTATCACTTTTTCATCTCCAGCTTCCCACTTTTTAAGCATGTCTTGAGCTTCAATAATAATCGGCGCTTGCTTTTTTGCTTCTTCTTCTGTTTTTCCAGTTTCAATTAAACCGTTGATTTCGTTTTTGTAAGCTTTATCAAACTCTACATAATATTTACCAACTAGTTTATCTCCTTTTAAACCAGAAGTTTCAGGAGTTTCTCCGTTTCCGAATTTCTCCCAAGCCAACATCGATTTACAGATATGAATTCCACGGTCGTTGATAATTTGAGTTTTGTATACTTTTTTACCAGAGGCTTTTAAAATCTCTGCAACAGAATATCCTAACAAGTTGTTACGAACATGTCCTAAGTGCAAAGGTTTGTTGGTGTTTGGAGAAGAATATTCTACCATTACCGCTTTTTCTTCTGGATTTGGAGTTACAAATCCGTATGGTTTTTGCTCTTTTATTCCATTAAAGAAATTTACATAATAACTGTCTGAAATAACAATATTCAAGAAACCAGAAACTACATTAAAGCGGGCAACTTCAGAAACATTCTCAACTAAATAGTTTCCTATTTTATTTCCCAATTCAGCTGGATTGCTTTTGATCACTTTTAGCAAAGGGAAAATTACCATTGTAATATCTCCTTCAAACTCTTTTCTAGTAGTTTGGAACTCGATTTTATCAACAGCGACATCAAATAATGCTTGTATTGCTTTTTGTATAGAAGGTGTAAGAATTTGTGATAATGACATGGAACTTATTTTTAAAGTGAGCAAAGATACTGCTTATTCATCAATTAGAGAAAATCAAAAACATATTAAATTCAAGAAAAGAGTTTCAATTTGACAAAAAAACACATTTTTCAATTGTTAAAATTATCAAAAAATCAAAAGCCTAATGTCTTACAAAACAGCCGATGAGAAAAAAAAATATATTTTTTGTATAAATTCTTGTAACATATCAGACACAAGAGAGTCTTACATAGTGATTCCATTTTTTTGAAATCAGAAAAAAAAGAAAAAACTAACAAACAAAATCATCATCAATCAAATCAAAATAATCAGTAAAAAATCATGAAATTAAAAATCTTTCTGTTTGCGTTATTGGGGGTAATCGCAACAGCACAAGCCCAGAATACAGGAAATGTTTCTGGGAAAATTACAGAGAAGTCTAACGGTGCGCCAATTTCTTATGCAACAGTTTCTCTTAAAGAAAATGGAAAAATAGTCTCTGGAGTTAACACAGATGACAACGGAGACTTTTCATTTAAAAATATCGCTTTAAAGAGTTACACAATAGAAATTCAATATATTGGATTCAAAAAATATATTGGTTCTGTTCTTTTAAGCGAAAACAGAAAAACGGCTACTGTAAATGTTTCTCTTGAAGAAGAAGCAACTCAGCTGAAAGGTGTGAATATTGTTGCTGAACGTTCGACAATTGAACAAAAAATTGACAGAAAAGTGGTTAATGTTGGTAAAGATCTAACCACTGCTGGAGCGTCTGCATCAGACATTATGAACAATATTCCTTCTGTGAATGTCGATCAGGACGGAAAACTTTCGCTTCGCGGAAATGATAATGTTCGTGTATTAATTGACGGACGCCCAACTAATATTGATCCTGCGCAGTTGCTGAAACAAATTCCATCTACTTCTATCAAAAAAATTGAGCTGATTACGAATCCAAGTGCAAAATATAATCCAGAAGGAATGTCTGGAATTATTAATATCATTTTGCATAAAAATGCCAACACTGGTTTTAACGGAAGCTACAGCGGCGGTATTACTTTTGGTGAAACTGCGAAATACAATCAGTCTTTAGATTTGAACTATAAAACTGGGAAAGTAAATTTCTTTGGAAACGTAGGACAAAACTTTGGAACGTATCATAACACAGGTTTTATCCAAAGATTTGATCAAGATATTACCCAAAACTTAGACATTCTAAATGATAATGAATCTTATTTGTATAAAATCGGGATGGATTATTTAATCGATGATCACAATACTTTATCGTTCTATACGAACCAAAATAAATCTGACGGAAAAGGTTATGTAGACACCAATATTGATTACAATAACGTAACGGGTTCTGATATTTCAAATATTTTACAAAAATCAAAATACTGGGGGCCAGACCAAATTGGAACTTACAATTTGGCATACAAACACATCTTTAAAAAAGAAGGTCATACTTTAGATTTTGAAGCAAATTATAGTGATAACAAAGAAACTCAAAATGCTTCTTTTGACACTAAGACAACCAATATTGACAACACATCGAATAATATTGTATACGATGATTTTCTAAAAGGAACTAGAAAATTAAGTACCGTAAATGTTGATTATGTTAATCCGTTAAACGAAAAAACAACTCTTGAAGCTGGAGCAGAAGCAAGAATCACAAGAACTGACAACGATTATATAAGTGGAAACGAGTCACTTCCTATTGAAAACCGAGCTTCAAAATATACTTACGATACGGACATTTATTCTGCTTATGTAACTTTTGGACAAAAGTTTAAAAAATTAAGTTATCAAATAGGAGCTCGTTTTGAAAGTTATAAAGTCCAAGCAAAAAACTTTGGCGAACCTGTGTTTAATGATGATTACATCACTTTGTACCCATCTGCTTATTTGACATATAATATAACTGAGAAGAATACATTGCAATTAAGCTATAGCCGTCGTGTAGACCGTCCGAGTTTAGAGCAGACCAAACCTATTCGTGAATTTTCTACACCGTTAGTTACTTCACTAGGAAATCCTGAGCTAAGACCACAGTTTACCAACTCAGTTGAAGTAAATTATACTAAAACTCTTGAAAAAGGAAGTTTTACTGCTGGCGTTTTTGTGAGAAGCATTAATGACCAAATCAGCAGAATTTTATATCCTGATCCAGCAGATCCAACGGAACAAAAGCAAATTATGAGTTTTACAAATTTTGATCATAATACTGCTTACGGATTTGAAATGTCATTCAATTACAAAATCACAAAATGGTGGGATATTCAGCCATCTATAGATTTTTCTAGCATTGATCAAGCAGGAGTTGTATATGGTTTTATACCAGAAGAGAATAAAATTGGACCTATGAACAAAACAGTTACAGTTTCTGCATTTAATGGGCGTATGAATTCTAACTTTAAAGTGAATAAACGTTTAAGCTTCTTAGCTTTTGGTTTCTACAGAGGTGCAACAGATGGACTTCAGAACAACAGCCACGAAATGTATAAAATGGATATTGGTACACGTTATACATTGTTAGACAATAAAATGAATTTAAGTGTTCGATTCAATGATGTATTTAACACAATGAAATATGCTTTCGACACTGAAAATCCTTATCCGCAAGCAGGTCAGTTTAAATGGGAAAGTCAAACAGTTTATTTTGGTCTGACTTACAATTTTGGAGGTGGAAAAATCAAAAATTTACAGCGTAAACAAAGAGAAGATAACACTAGCAAAGGTGGAGGCGGAATGTTTTAATACCACTTTAATTAGTAGATTTTAATAGTTCTTGTAGAAAAGAAAAACCTGGAGTATGCCAACTCCAGGTTTTTTTATTTTTTGAATTAATTATAAAAAATTTCGCAGTTCTTTTATTTCTTCTGGATTTGCAGTTTCAGAGTCATCTGTAATTGCTGACGAATGATAATAAGTCAGATCTAATTTCTCTTGAAGCAATTTTATATTTGAAGATCGTAAACCGCCGCCCGGCATAATTTCTATCCTATCTCCAGCCAGTTCTTGAAGTCGAGCCAAAGCCTGAATTCCTTCTTCGACATTTATTCCTTGACCAGAAGTCAAAATCGTTTTAAAACCGCAATCAATTATAGATTCAAGCGATTTTTCAGGATTTTTAACGACATCAAAAGCGCGGTGAAAAGTACAAGAAAGCGGATGTGCTAAATGCACCAATTCTTTGTTTTGCTTTTTATTTATTTTTCCGTTTTCCTTTAAAATTCCAAAAACAAAACCGTCTACTCCTAGTTTTTTATATTGTTTGATATCCTGTTTCATTTCTGTAAGCTCTTCATCAGAATAAACAAAATCACCGCCACGAGGCCTAATAATGACATGCATTTTTATATTTAGATTTTCGCGGACTTTTACCACCAAAATTGAGTTTGGCGTGGTTCCTCCTAATTTCATGTTTTCACAAAGTTCAATTCTGTCCGCACCATTTGCTTGGGCAATTATTGCCGATTCATAATTAAAGCAAGCTATTTCAAGTTGATTTTTTTTCATTTAATAGAATTATTCTTCTGATTTGTCATTGCTGGAACAACAAAAATTGTGCAATTTATTTTCAACACTAAAGTATAAAAAAACCTGCTTCCAATAAAGAAAGCAGGTTTAAAAAAAATATAATGTAAGATGATTATTTTACCATTTAATAATCGCACTTGCCCAAGTAAATCCGCTACCGAAGGCTGCTAAAACTACAGTGTCTCCTGATTTGATTTTTCCTTCTTCCCAAGCTTCCGTCAAAGCAATCGGAATGGACGCTGCCGTTGTATTTCCGTACTTTTGAATATTATTATGAACTTGGTCGTCTGTTAATTTGAATTTATTCTGAATGAATTGCGAAATTCTCAAGTTTGCCTGATGCGGAATCAGCATATCAATATCTGAAACTTGAAGACCGTTTGCTTCTAGTCCTTCATTGATAACTTCTGCAAAACGAACTACTGCATTTTTAAATACAAATTGTCCGTTCATATATGGATAATAACTTTCATCATTCGGGTCGTTGTCTGCAAGAATGTCTGTTACCCAGCGCGCTCCCATTCCTGGTGCTTGCAGTGCCAACTCTTCAGCGTGCTGCCCTTCAGAATGTAAGTGTGTAGATAAAATTCCTTTTGATAAATCTTCTTCACGGCTTAAAACAGCTGCTCCTGCACCGTCTCCGAAAATTACAGAAACTCCACGTCCGCGAGTTGTCATGTCTAATCCTGTAGAATGAACCTCAGAACCAATTACCAAAATATTCTTATACATTCCGGTTTTAATATACTGATCTGCAACAGAAATTGCATAAACAAAACCAGAACATTGATTTCTAACGTCTAATGCTCCAACTGTTCTTAAACCTAAATCTCTTTGAACCAAAACTCCTGGTCCTGGAAAATAATAATCTGGACTTAATGTAGCAAAAACTACAAAGTCAATATCTTCTTTGGCAACGCCCGAACGCTCGATTGCAATTTTAGCTGCTTTCACTCCCATTGAAGTCGTAGTGTCTTCTCCTCGGATAATGTGTCTTCTTTCCTGAATTCCAGTTCTTTCCTGAATCCATTCATCATTGGTATCCATTATCTTAGACAAATCATCGTTAGTCACCACATTTGAAGGAACATAATATCCTAAACCAGCTATTTTTGAATGATACATAATCTATTATTATTTATTAAAAAATTGGATTGCAAATTTACGCATACTTTAAAATATACGTACACAAAATACTATTTTTTTCGTTATTAGCAATTTAATATATTTTAATTATACGTTACATTGCGCAAATTTATATTCTAAAAAATCAACAATACGCCGTATTTCCTGCTAAAAATTGAAAAGCTAATTATAGGATAAATTGATTACTTATAAAATTTAATTTTATTGAAAAAGAAAACCCGACAACCTTTTAAAGTCGTCGGGTTATATATTATAAGTAATTTAATGCCAGGAAGACTTCTTGTTCAAGTGGCAAATCTATTTCGCTTTCAAAGAAAATCAACTGCCTTTTGTAAACCGTTTCTATTAGATAATGACTTCCTCTAAAATAAGTTCTTCTAATTTTCACCATTAGTTTTGATTCCGAAACCATTTTAAATTGATGCGGATAAACTAACGTTTTGTGTGTTTCATCTGGGTAAGACAATAATAAATGAGTTGGAATTTCATTTACTTCCCCAAACAAAGAAGCCACATATTTAACTTTTGGATCTTCATAAATTTTTGAAGGCTCGTCTTTTACCATCACTTCTCCATTTCTCATCACAATTGCTTGATCAGCAAAAGACAAAGCGTCTGTGCTGTCATGCGTTGCAATGATACACGTAATCCCCTTTTGTTTTAAGTAACGAAATAAATTACGGCGCAGTGCATTTTTTCTAAAAGCATCAATCTGACTGAATGGCTCGTCTAACAAAATCACTTCTGGTTCTAAAGCCAAAACTCTTACCAAAGCTACTCTTTGCTGTTGTCCTCCACTCAAGAATTTTGTTTTTACCTGAGCAAACTGATCCATTTCTACCATTTCCAGCAATTCTTGAACACGAAGTTTTTTCATGTTTGCGAAACCATTCGATAGAAACTTACCTACATTTTCAGCAACAGTTTCATAAGGAGACAAATCGAAATCCTGCGCCAAATATTTCATATAAGGCATTCCGGGAATCAAATTAAACTTTGGTCCCAAAACTGGTTTATCACCATAAAAAATTTTTCCCTCATCAAGATCATATAGTCCGTATATAAGCTTGAGGAGCGTACTTTTTCCGCAGCCACTCTCACCTATAATGGCAATGTTCTGACCTTTTTCAATAGAAAAAGAGATGTTTTTTATAACGGGGCTATCAGTATACGAAAAAGATATATTTTGAATGTCGAGCATGAGTTGTACTATGAGTCGTCAAATTTACAATGTTTAATTTCTAAAGTCAAAAAAAAGCTGCTTCAATTATGAAACAGCTTTTTTTATATTTTATTTTACCGGATATTATTTTCCAGCTTCTGCTTTAGCATCATTTACCATTTTGTCGTTTGCTGTAATTGAGAATTCAACACGACGGTTTTGAGCTCTACCTTCTGGAGTATCATTGGTTGCAATTGGATCTGCAATTCCTAAACCTGAAGTTTTGAAACGGCTAGATTTTAATCCTTTAGCAACTAAATAAGCTTGCACAGAAGCAGCTCTTTGTCCTGAAAGTGTTAAGTTATATTCTGGTTTTCCAGTATTATCTGTGTAACCAAAAATTTGAATATCTGTATCTCCGTACTCATTAAATACAGGAACCAATTTATCTAAGTTAGCTTTCGCCTGAGCAGTTAAAGTAGATTTATTAGTGTCAAAACGAACAGAGTTTTCGTTTAAAGTTAAGTGAATTCCTTCTCCAACTCTTTCTACAGAAGCACCTGGTAAAGCCTGATCGATTTCACGAGCTTGTTTATCCATTTTGTTTCCGATCAAGGCTCCTGTTCCACCACCTACAGCAGCTCCAATTGCAGCTCCTAAAGCAGCGTTTCCGCCTTTTCCTAAATTATTACCTAAAATACCACCAATTACACCACCTGCAACTGCTCCAATTCCGGCTCCTTTTTGTGTGTTATTTGCATTTTTTACTGAGTCACAGCTCGTAAAAAAACTTGCTATAACCATTAAACTGCTTAGACCTAAAACTTTTAACTTTCTCATTTTCTATATCTTTAAAATATTAATTAGCTCTTTGGAATTGATAAACTACATCTTTTACCTGACCTCCAACGTTGATGTTATCTACTAGCTGGAATGAACTTTCAGTCACTCCTGCAACTTTAAGCAAGTAACCATCTCTTACTTTCTTCGCTTTTTCACCTGCATTAAGAATTTTTAATACAAATAAACCTTGATTGTTGATGCTCCATACAATTGGTGAAGAAAATCCAGTACAACTTGGAGAAGTTAAAGCCATTGTTCCTTTATTATTATTTGAAATAAAGCTCCAAGTACTTCCGATGAAACATTTTGAATCTGCCAGATCAAAAGAATTTACTTTAATATAATCTGAACCTGGATAAGAAACGTTGGTAAGTACCCAGTTTCCTTTTAATGCAACTTGAGTTGATTTGTCAAGTTTAGTAGAAAGTGCCGTGTCTGTTGTAGCAGTCGACGAAGCTGATTTACACGCGAAAAACATCACGGCAACCAAGCATATAAAAATACTCTTCTTCATTTTTACAATTTTTATAGATTAATAATATTTTGCTTTTTAACAATTATTGTACCACAAATATACGATTCGCGAGCTACTTTTTCGTTTTAGAATCTATTTATTTTTTTTCAAAATTAACATTTCAGACATTTTGTCACCCTTAAAAGAATTGGTATTTTATTTGAATAAGTGAAAATCATCAAATTAAATCAAAAAATAAAAAATATGGCAACAGGTAAAATTAATGTTTCAGTTGAAAACATTTTTCCCTTAATTAAAAAGTTCTTGTATAGCGACCACGAAATTTTCTTGCGTGAGCTTGTTTCTAATGGTACTGATGCTACTTTAAAATTAAAACATCTTATCAGTATCGGCGAAGCGAAAGTGGAATACGGAAACCCGATTATTGAAGTGAAGGTGGACAAAGAAGGTAAAAAAATCCACATTATCGATCAAGGTTTAGGTATGACGGCTGATGAAGTTGAAAAATACATCAATCAGGTAGCTTTTTCTGGTGCTGAAGAATTTTTAGACAAGTACAAAGATTCTGCTAAAGATTCTGGAATTATCGGACATTTTGGTCTTGGTTTCTACTCTGCTTTTATGGTGGCTGAAAAAGTGGAAATCATTACAAAATCGTACAAAGATGAGCCTGCGGCGCACTGGACATGTGACGGAAGTCCTGAATTTACTTTAGAGCGAGCTGACAAAACTTCACGCGGAACTGAAATCATTCTTCATGTTGCAGAAGATTCACTTGAATTTTTAGAAGATTCTAAAATCTCTGGTTTATTAAACAAATACAACAAGTTCATGCCGATTCCGATTAAATTCGGAACAAGAACTGAAACGCTTCCAAAACCAGAAGATGCTCCAGAAGATTACGTTAATGAAACTGTTGAAACTGACAACATCATTAACAACCCAAATCCAGCTTGGACAAAACAGCCTTCTGAATTATCTGAGGAAGATTATAAAAGCTTCTACAGAGAATTGTATCCAATGCAATTTGAGGAGCCATTATTCAACATTCATTTAAATGTAGATTATCCATTTAACTTAACTGGTATTTTGTATTTCCCAAAATTGGGTTCAGATATGCAAATCCAGAAAGATAAAATTCAGTTGTACCAAAACCAAGTTTACGTCACTGACAACGTAGAAGGAATTGTTCCTGAATTCTTGACGATGTTAAAAGGGGTAATTGATTCTCCAGATATTCCTTTAAACGTTTCTCGCTCTGGTTTACAGGCTGACGGCGCGGTTAAGAAAATCTCAAACTACATTACGCGTAAAGTAGCTGATAAATTAAAAGCGTTATTCAACGAAAACCGTGCTGATTTTGAAGCAAAATGGAACGACATTAAAATCGTTTTAGAATACGGAATGCTTTCTGAAGATAAATTCTACGAAAAAGCGGGTGCATTTGTTTTATACCCAACTGTAGATGATACTTACTTTACTTTAGAAGAATTAAAAGAAAAACTAAAAGAAAACCAAACGGATAAAGACGGCAAACTTGTAGTTCTTTATGCTGGAAATAAAGACGCTCAGCACTCTTACATTGAAGCAGCAAAAGATAAAGGTTACGAAGTATTACTTTTAGATTCTCCGATTATTTCGCATTTAATTCAAAAAATTGAAAACGATAATACTGGATTAACTTTTGTACGTGTTGACTCTGATCACATTGACAACTTAATTAAAAAAGAAGAAAATGCTATTTCTAAATTATCTGATGACGAAAAAGCGGCTTTAAAAACTTCTTTAGAAGCTTATATTCCGAAAGCGTACAGTGTTCAATTGGAAGCTATGGATTCTCACGCAGCTCCATTCATCATCACGCAGCCAGAATTTATGCGTAGAATGAAAGAAATGAGCCAAACTGGAGGCGGAATGTTCGGAATGGGTAATATGCCAGAAATGTACAATTTGGTTGTAAATACAAATTCTGATCTAGCTTCAAGTATTTTAAATACAGAAGACAAAACGCACCAAGAACATTTAGTTAAACAAGCTTTAGATTTAGCTAAATTGTCTCAAAACCTTTTAAAAGGTGAAGCACTTACTGCTTTCGTAAAAAGAAGTTTTGAAATGATTAAATAATCATTCGAAAATACTATTTATAAAATCCTGCAAATTGAGTTTTGCAGGATTTTTTTTGTCCTAAACCACCCTATAAAAAAGGGTTATTCTCCCCTTTCCTCAAATAACAAGATTGTATAATTTTGATTTTCAATAAATTAATTAAAAAACCAAAATATAAATTCTAGAAATCATGGACAAAAGGAAATTTACAGAAAATGGAGAAGTTCTAGCAATTATAAGGGATTTAAAAGAACAGATTAAAGGCAAGAAATTCTCGGATATTATTGACAATAATAATTGCCAGTATGTTGATCTCGTACAGGAAGGCGGCGGCGTGCTCGGAATTGCATTGGTCGGCTACGTATATGTTTTAGAAAAAATGGGAATTCGATTTTTAAGTCTGGCAGGAACCTCTGCGGGAAGCATCAATACCATGCTGATGGCGGCTGCAGGAACATGTGACGTAGAAAAATCGGAATGGATTTTAGACTGTTTGTGTAATAAAAACTTATATGATTTTGTGGACGGTGATCATGACGCCCGCGAATTTATTGACGCTTTGTTAAGTGATTCTGGAAATTTGAAATTAATAATGAAAGGCTGTCAGGTGGTAGACAATTTTAAAGATGATTTAGGATTGAATCCCGGAAATAATTTTCACCAATGGATGACCAATCTGCTTTCGCAAAAAGGAATAAAAAATTATGCTGACCTTAAAGCTTTAAGAGAAAAAGGAGTTTCTTACAAAAATAAATTATATCGAATAAATGAGCCAAATCATGGTGATAAAGAAGAATATAAACGAGTAGATCATTGGAGTCAAATGGCAATCATAACGGCCGACATTACGACGGAAAGCAAAATAATTTTCCCGAAAATGATTGATTTGTTTTACTCCAACCCAGATGTTCAAAATCCAGCTGATTTTGTTCGCGCTTCGATGTCTATACCGTTGTTTTTTACACCTTTTAAAATCAAAAACATCCCGACCGGACTTGAGGCTTGGAACAAATGGAATGATGCAACTTGCCTGAGAACATCTGTCCCTTCTGAAGTTATGTTTATGGATGGCGGTATAATTTCTAATTTTCCGATTGACATTTTCCATGAAAATATGAATGTACCCGCTTCTCCAACTTTCGGAATAAAGCTGGGCTACGACAAAAACGAAATTAATAAAAATGAGAAATTCTCTAATTTTATAGGTTCTCTTTTTGACACAGCGCGATACGGCTACGATTCTGAGTTTCTGCAAAAGAATCCAGATTTTAAAAACTTAATCGGATATATTGATACCGGAAGCCACAATTGGCTTAACTTCAACCTAACGGATGATGCCAAAATCGATCTTTTTATAAGAGGCGCTCAAAATGCAGCCGATTTTTTAAATCGTTTTAATTGGGAAGAATACAAAAAAATAAGAAAAGCCAAAAGCAATTATTACAAATCGGTTTAAAACATTCATAACATAACCAACCATAATTTTTTCTTCAAAAAACCGTTATAAAATCCTGTAATTAACCATTACAGGATTTTTATTTGCAATTCGTTTTTTTTATTACATTTGACTGCCTTATTAATCTAATCCAAAACAAATACCACTATGAAAAAAACTATCATTTTACTAACAACTATTTGTGCAACAGCACTTTTATACGTTTCTTGTTCAAACGACAATAACGAACAGACCACTTCGTCAGACCTTACAAGCATTGGAGCATCAATTGCGGCTGACACTTCAAACGAAATGGACTTAAACACTAGTCTTTCAATTGCCACAAGCACCTCAACTACCGCAAAAACAGCGGAAAGCGCTCCAGGAGTTTGCGCAACAATTACGGTTACAACGCCAAGTGGAGAAGCTTATCCTAAAGTTTTCTTAGCAGATTTTGGAACAGCAGGCTGTGAAGATGCAAACAAACTAACAAGAAAAGGAAAATTAGAAATAACACTGTCAGGACCAATCATTGCAACTGGAAGCAAAATGACAATTAAAAGAATTGATTATTCCATAAACGGCATCAAATTAGAAGGAACAATTGAATACACTAATACTACGACCGTTCCTGCCACACCACAATGGACTAGAAAAGTTACCAACGGAAAATTAACCGATCTGCAAGGAGGAGTTTACACCAATTCTGGAATTTACACTACTAAACAAACTGCTGGCGTAGACACACCTCTTGTCTTATCTGATAATATTTACGAAATTACAGAAGGCACACATACCGTAACATCATCAAATGGTGTAACACTTACTTTGACGGTAAAAGAACCATTAATTAAAAAATATTCTTGTCTATTTATTTCTAAAGGACAATTAAAAGTTCAAGGAGGTATTTTAAACGGCGTTATCGATTACGGAAACAATGACTGCGATGCGCTTTACACCTATACGCACGAAAACGGTACTTCATTCAAATTATCAATGTAAGGTCTTTTTCTGCACTGTTTTAAAATCCCAATTTAGAAATAGATTGGGATTATTTTTTTATAAAAAATAAAACGCCTGCTTCATTACATTTAAACTATTTTCTTTATTTTGCACCAAAATCTCAAAAACCAATGAAAAAAACATTAATTGCTTTTGTTACTCTTGCAGTATTAGCATCTTGCAGCAAAAAAGAATCTGGTGCTGATAATTTACACATCACAGGAAACATTAAAGGTTTAAAAACCGGAACTTTATATATCCAAAGAGTTGTTGATACTTCTCTTGTTGCTATCGACAGCATTAAAATTGATGGAAATTCAACTTTTGAAAGAGACATTAAATTAGAATCTCCTGAAATGCTTTATCTATTTTTAGATCGCGGTGTAACAAATTCTTTAGACAATAATCTTTTGTTCTTTGCTGAACCAGGAAACATGAATATCGAAACTAACTTAGATAATTTCATCGCTGGCGCAAAAATTACTGGATCTAAAAACCAAGAATTATATGAGGAATACCAAAAAATAAACAGTCGTTTTAGAGATGAAAATCTTTCTATGGTAGAATCAAAATTTAAGGCTTTAAAAAGACAAGATCAAAAAGCAGTTGACAGTATTGATGCAAAACAACAGTCAAATATTAAAAGAAAATATTTATACGCTACAAACTTTGCAATCAACAATAAAGACCACGAAGTAGCGCCTTATATTGCTTTAGCAGAGATTTACGACATCAATTTGAAGTTCCTTGATACCATTCAAAAATCGATGACTCCAAAAGTAGCAAAATCATTTTACGGAAAGAAACTGACGAAATATGTAGCTGAAATTAAAAAAACAGAACAACCAGCAGCGGCAACAACTGCAACGGAAGCTACAACAACTGAAGCACAAAAATAATTTCGTTTTATAAAAACCAAAAGCCCTGAATTATCAGGGCTTTTTTTAATGTTATTATTTAACAAATTACCTTGCCATCAGTGCGCCAAATATTGCAAATACAAAGATAAGCGCATACAATACCAAAAGGACAACCATTAAAATTCCAATAAACTTGTAATGTGATTTTAGAAATCCTAATGACTGTGTCAAAGCTTCTGAATCACTATCTCTAAACGCTTTTTTAGCATTCGAACTAAATTTAAAGAGATAATATACCGGAAAGAAATATAAAAGCGCCATTAAAAAGTAAATTGCTCCCATTGCTGCTCCAAATGAGCCTCCATACATTCCCATTCCTGGCACTGAACTTCCCATCGCCGAGAAAATTGTCCCTGCAAAAATGGCGATCAGGCACAAAAATCCAATCCCAATAAATCCAATAATTGATAAAAAATAAGCCCATTTGGCTGTTTCTTGTAAAAACTCTTTTGCAGTACTGTCCAGCTGCAATTCAAATTTTTCAAATTGTGATGTTTCTTCCATTAGTTTTTAGTAATTAGGTTATCTAACAAACATAAGAAAAATATTCTTAAAGAAATCTAGATTCCAAATTGAAATAATTCATTTGCTATTTTAAGTTTACAAAACCTTTGTAAAAGTTTAAAACTTTGACAAAGGTGACATTTGGAATTTGGAATTTAAAAATATTGGAATTTTCTAAAATTTGGAATTTAATTTTAGGGCATAAAAAAAAACCACCACATTTCTGTGATGGTTTTGGAGCCGATAGAGGGACTCGAACCCACGACCTGCTGATTACAAATCAGCTGCTCTAGCCAGCTGAGCTACATCGGCGTTATTTCGGGTGCAAATATAAAATTGTTTTTTAATATTACAAAACAAATTTGCGTTTTATTTTTTAGTAAAAAACCACCACATTTCTGTGATGGTTTTGAGCCGATAGAGGGACTCGAACCCACGACCTGCTGATTACAAATCAGCTGCTCTAGCCAGCTGAGCTACATCGGCCTCATTACGGGTGCAAATATAGAGCGGTTTTTCGTTTTCCCAAAATAAATTTGCACTTTTTTACGCTTTTTTTTGCTTATAATGCGTTGATTTTTTCAATCAATTGATTAGCAGCTTGTTCTAATTCAACATTAATTTGCTTGAAGTGTGCTTTTTTATTTTCAACGTTCTTTGCGTTCACTTTTGTAATCAAAGTATCAAATGCAGCAATAGCTTCATCGATCAAAGCATTCGTTTCTGGAGTAGGATTTCCTGTTGTCGACATCTCAAACAAGTAAACTGCTTCAATAATATCTCCTAATACGAAATTGATGTCTTTCTTTAAATTCTTAACGTTTGCCATTTTTATTTTTATTTAATTTGCGTTTGCAAAAGTACATATTATCTTTAAATTTAATGCTAAGAAATGTAAATTTCTAAAATTGAAGCGTTTCCGTACAAAACAAAATCATTTACACTTGCCGGAACCAAAACTGTATCTCCTTTCACATAAATACCACTAAACCCAGCATATTCGATTTCAAAACTTCCATCGATACACATATAAACAGTAAAAGTTTCTCCAGATTTTGAAACGCCCAATTTGTCTTCTAACGGAAGAAAATTGGTTGTAAAATAAGGACAGTCTACAACTGTATTTGAAGTATTAACTTTAGACTCGTATTTCTTTTGCGTATCTACTTTATTATAGTTAATTGCATCTAGCGCTAAATCAACGTGCAATTCTCTTTTGTTTCCTTGCGCGTCTACACGATCAAAATCGTACAATCTATAGGTAATATCAGATGTTTGCTGAATTTCGGCCACAACTAATCCTGCGCCAATAGCATGAACTGTTCCTGTTTCTAAAAAGAAAACATCTCCAGGTTTTGCTTTTACATCATCTAAGATTGAAACTAAAGTGTTGTCATGTAAATGCTTTAAATATTCTTCTTTATTAGAATCTTCTTTAAAACCAACAATAATTCTAGCATCTGCATCGGCTTGTGTCACGTACCACATTTCTGTTTTTCCAAATGAATTATGACGCTCTTTTGCTAATTTATCGTTTGGATGAACTTGAATAGAAAGATCTTCTCGTGCATCTAAATATTTAAAAAGTAACGGAAATTGTTTTCCGAAACGCTCGTAAACTTTAGTTCCTAAAACTGCGTCTGGTGTTTCGTCAATCAAATCCATCAAAGATTTTCCTTGTAAAGCTCCGTTTGCAACCACACTTACATCTCCTGGCACAGTAGATAATTCCCAGCTTTCGCCAGTAATTTTAGAAACGATTGGTTTGTTTAGAATAGTTTTCAGTTTTTCTCCTCCCCAGATTCTTTCTTTTAAAATCGGTTCAAATTGCAAAGGGTATAAATTTTGACTCATGTTTTTAGGCTAATATATGTGTTTAATTAATTCTAATTTAATACTATTTTGGGAATTTTACAATACTAATTCCTGAACGATTTCTAAAGCTTTCGGTATATGTTTAGCGGCGTTTGCACTGTCAAATATCGAAATCACCAAACCATTCTTATCTATAATATAGGTAACGCGCCCTGGCAGAAGTCCGAGTAAACTATTACGTACCCCAAAAAGCTTTCTTAATCTTTTATCTTGGTCTGAAAGCAAAATAAAAGGCAATTTATGTTTAACCGCAAATTTATGATGTGATTTTACACTATCACTGCTAACACCAATTACCTCAGCTCCCAGATCTTTAAAATCTTCGTATTGGTCCCGAAAACTGCAAGCTTCAGTAGTACAGCCAGGCGTATTATCTTTTGGATAAAAATAAATCACCAGCGGCTTTCTTCCTAAAACGCTTTGGCTTTCAAAAAGTTCTCCATTGTTGTCTTTCGCAATAAAATTCGGAACTATATCTCCTATTTTTAATGACATTTTTTATTCTCCTTTATAAGTTACAAAATTTCGTTCCGTTTCGTTCAGCACAACTTCTAGATCGAAGTCTTGATGAATTCGTTGTCTAATTTTATTCCATATCACAACTGCAATATTCTCTGCAGTCGGATTCAAATCTGCAAATTCCGGAACATCCAGATTGAGATTTTTGTGATCAAACGGAATTTCTACTTCTTCTCGTATAATATCCGCTAATACTTTCACATCGAGAACAAAACCAGTTTCCGGGTCAATTTTTCCTGTAACACTTACTATTAAACCATAATTATGACCATGAAAGTTAGGATTGTTGCATTTTCCAAAAACAGCGTCGTTTTTTTCAAATGACCAATCCTTTCGATGCAGTCGATGTGCAGCATTAAAATGTGCTTTTCTTGATATGGTTACTCTCATTTATGTTTCTGGTTAGTTGGCTATAATTTATGGTCTTCGAGATAATGATCAAATTCATCAAAAATTATCTTGAACCATACGGTATAAATTTCGGGCTGTTTTTCAATATCTGCTTTCACATCTTCAATACTCATCCATTTCCAGTCTTCTACTTCTTCTGGATTTATATTGGGTTTCTCATCATAATAACCAATCATAACGTGATCAAGTTCGTGTTCTGTCAAACCGTTATCAAAAGGCGCTTTATAGATAAAATGAAACAATTCTTTCAATTCGGCTTTAAAGCCCATTTCTTCAAACAATCTTCGGATTCCCGCATCAATATTGCTTTCGCCTTCTCTCTGATGACTGCAGCAAGTGTTCGTCCAAAGCAAAGGAGAATGGTATTTATGATGAGCGCGCTGCTGCAGCATAATTTCGTTTTTACTATTCAAAATAAAAACCGAAAAGGCACGGTGCAAAAGCGCTTTTTCATGTGCTTCTAATTTTGGCATCAAGCCAATCTGTTCATCGTTTTGATTAACTAGTATTACGTTTTCTTCTGTCATAAGGCTTCTTAAGCAAACAAAAATACGAAAAAAGAAATGGCTTAAAAATGCTAATTACAACGGCAAAAAGCTGACCTCAAAACTGCATCCCTATTTTACTGATTTACAAGACTATAATTTGCGCTAAAAATTAAAAGCTGTTAAAATTAAGACATAAAAACTACATTGTCCCATTTTACGTAACTAATAAAAAGTTAAAACACACTTAAAAAAATCTCAATAATAACTCCTGCTGTAATTTGAAGCTAAATCTCGACGTATCTTTGAATTACAGATTAATGCACAACACCTTATGAAATCTAAAAATCTAATTTTCAGCCTTTGTTTTCTACTGCCGCTTTTTATTCTACAGGCCTGTGGACAAAACACAAAAAAACAACCTGCTCAAACTGCTGTCATGGAAAATAAAATCAGTAAGCCCGGAAATCCTTATTATTCTAATACCGATAAAACAAAACTAAATGTAAGCAACGCCGAATGGAAGAAGGTTTTACCTGCTGATGTTTATGCCGTAATGCGCGAGGCCGACACCGAAAGACCTTTTACAGGAAAATATTGGAACACTGACGAGAAAGGAACCTATTACTGCGCGTCGTGCGGTAACCTGCTTTTTAGATCAACCGCTAAATTCTCTAGCATGTGCGGCTGGCCAAGTTTCTTTGAACAGGAAAACAAAAAAAGCATTGTTTTTAAAGAAGATAATTCGATTGGAATGGAAAGAACCGAAACACTTTGCGGACGTTGCGGCGGACATTTAGGTCACATTTTTGATGATGGACCAGAACCAACCGGAAAACGCTACTGCATGAATTCGATTGCTCTTGATTTTATTCCTGATAACAAATAATATACAAATGAAAAATATACTTTTAATATGTCTTTTTACGCTTTCGCTGAATGGCATTTCTCAAAATAAAAAAGCCAATCTAGAAACTATTACGATTGGCGGAGGCTGTTACTGGTGCGTTGAAGCCGTTTACGAAAATCTAGACGGAGTAAAATCTGTTGTTTCAGGATTTTCAGGCGGAAAAGTTGTCAACCCTACCTACGAAGAAGTTTGCACGGGAGAAACGGGTCACGCCGAAGTGGTTCAAATCACATACGACAAAACTGTAACCGATATTAATGAAATCTTCAAAGTCTTTTTTACCGTTCACGACCCGACAACTTTAAACCGTCAGGGAGCAGATGTTGGAACACAATACCGTTCTGTTATTTTCTACAAAAATGAAGAACAGAGAAAAGCGGCTCAAAGCATTATTGCAGAATTAAACAAAGCTAAAGTTTACAATAGTCCGATTGTAACCAAAGTGGAGCCTTTTAAAGCTTTCTATAAAGCCGAAGATTATCATCAGAACTATTATGCCAACAATAAAAATCAGCCATATTGCAAAATGGTAATTCAGCCTAAACTGGAAAAATTTGAAAAGGTTTTTAAAAATAAATTGAAAAAGAAGTAAAAAGTATTAGATGCTATTCTAAAAAAACTGTATCAATAAAGATATGTTCTATCTTTCTGCAAGCTTCGGAGAAGCGAAATATTTATAGCAAGAATGTTTTTACAATATAAAGCTCCAGAGGAGCGACATATACTAGAGTATAAAAAATATGTCGTTCCTCTGAAGCTTTTTCTATTTGTCTTATTGAAATTCTATAAAATATTTTACCCCGCTGGGGTTTCCCGATAGAACAATATATCTTCTATGTTTTTGCAAGCTTCGGAGAAGCGAAATATTTATAGCAAGAATGTTTTTACAATATAAAGCTCCAGAGGAGCGACATATACTAGAGTATAAAAAAATATGTCGCTCCTCCGGAGCTTTATCTATTTGTCTTATTGAAATTCTATAAATATTTTACCCCACTGGGGTTTGCCGATAGAACAATTTTACAAATATTCTATTGAAAACAGCTTCTTTTTTATTTCATAAACCCCTGTAAAAACTGGGGTTTTCTCTTAATTTAAAAAATATTTTAATTTTTTGTCCATTTTTGTCCAATTCTAAAAGTTCGATTGTTATTAGGGTATAACCATTTAAAAAAATATACATCATGGAATCTAGAATTAATTTATTCGAACAAGGTCAAAAAGCAGTTAGTACATTATTTGGAATTTCTGGTTATTTGAAAAAAGCAACAATCGAAAAATCTTTAATGGAATTGGTAGATTTTAGGATCTCTCAAATCAACAACTGCGCATATTGCTTAGACATGCATTCAAAAGAAGCTTTAGCCGCTGGCGAAACAACACAACGTTTACTTGGGTTGAGCGCGTGGAAAGAAACCCCCTATTTCACACAAAGAGAAAGAGTTGCACTTACTTTTGCGGAAGCAGTAAATGCTTGCGATGTTCCAGACGAAATTTATGAAATTGCAAAAGCTGAATTTTCAGAACAAGAATTAATAGATCTTACTCTTGCAGTTGCGGCCATCAATGCATGGAACCGTCTTAATATTGCTTTTGCTAATACCCCAGGAACTTATAGAGTTGGACAATTTGGATAAACCGTAATTGATTTTTATTTTGTAAAAACAATTAACTTTATACCACTCAAAAGCAAAGTATCAATTATAAAACATAAATATGAATGAGTTTTTATTGATTTTCAGAAGAGATTTTATCACAAAAGAAGCACAACCATCTCCAGAGGAATTGCAACAACACTTACAGCAATGGCAAAACTGGTTTGGCAGTCTAGCCGCTCAGGATAAACTGGCAAGGCCTTTACAGCGCTGGGACGGACAGGGGAAACTTGTCAACTCAAAAGGAACTACCGACGGTCCTTTTGTTGAAATTAAAGAATCGATTGGCGGATTGATCATCATTAAAGCCAAAGATTATGATGAAGCTGCCGAAATCGCACAAGGTTGTCCGGTATTAAATTTTGGCGGAAATGTCGAAATAAGAATGGCCGTTTAGATTGAACTAACTTAAATGGAAATGCCTTTGTATCTTTACGAAGGCATTTTTCTCTTAAAATATGGAGCATCAAGAACTTTTACCCAATTTATTCAGAACAGAATATCAAAAAATAGTTTCCGTTCTCTGCAGCTTATTCGGAATTCAGCATATCGAAATTGCCGAAGATATTGTAAGTGATACTTTTTTGACTGCTTCAGAAACTTGGTCAATTAAAGGAATTCCAGAAAATCCGACCGCTTGGCTTTATACTGCTGCCAAAAACAAAACCAAGAACTATTTAAAGAGAAACAACGTTTTTGAAACCAAAATAGCTACGGAAATAAAACACAGCACACCATTAAACAATCCTGAAATCGACATTGATTTATCGGATCAAAATATTGCCGATAGTCAGCTTGCGATGATATTTACGGTTTGCAATCCGTGTAATTCTGAAGAAGCCCAAATTGCTCTTGCCTTAAATTTATTGTGCGGTTTTGGAATCAATGAAATTTCAGACGCTTTTTTATCCAACAAAGAAGTTATTTACAAAAGAATAAATCGCGCCAAAGAAAAACTCAAAGAAGAAAACATCAAAATTCAAAACCCAAGCAATTCGGAAATAAAAGATAGAATACAAACTGTATTAAAAACTATTTATCTTCTTTATTCTGAAGGCTACTACTCTATTTCGCAAAATACCACTTTACGAAAAGACCTTTGCACAGAAGCCATGCGTCTTACTTATTTATTAATTCAAAACGAAAGTACCAATCTGCCGCAAACCAATGCTTTGATGGCTTTAATGTGTTTTCATTCTTCGAGATTTGATGCTCGCACGGGTTTAAACGGTGAAATTATTTTATACGAAGATCAGGATCAATCGCTTTGGAATCAGGAATTAATAGACCGAGGAACTTATTTTTTAAGCCAATCTTCAACTGGAAATACACTTTCAAAATACCATCTTGAAGCCGGAATTGCCTATTGGCACACCATCAAAAAAGATACGATTAAGAAATGGGAAAACATTTTAGAGCTTTACAACAATCTGATTATTTTAGAATATTCACCCATTGTCGCTTTAAACAGAACTTATGCCTTGTCTAAAGTAAAAGGCAAAAAAGAAGCAATTAAAGAAGCCGAAAAACTCAATTTAACCGACAATCATTTTTATTATTCCTTACTTGGGAATCTATATTCTGAAATTGATTCTAAAAAAGCATTACAGCATTTTGAAACAGCCCTTGGTTTAGCGAAAACTGTTTCTGATAAAAATGTGATCAGCAGAAATATAGAACAGCTTCAATAAAAAAGGGGAAATGAAAAATCATTTCCCCTTTTTATCAGTCAAACTTTGTCAAAGTTGAATACCAGTAAAATTATTGTTTCGCTACTTTTTTAAATCTCATCATCGGCACATCGCCTTGAATTAAATTTAGCTTTCCATCTTTATCAATGCTGTAGCTTGTATTTTTTTTCATTTGCTGTAAAAACTGCTGTTCTCCGCCTCCTTCACAAAACATCATAGTTGCTGGACCTGGCTCACCAAAAGTCAACTTTTTTCCGTTTAGCGTATAAGGCGCGCTGTAACCGTTGCATCCGTTATTTCCGTAAACTCTTGTTTCTTTTTGATCAAAAGTAATTTGTGGTTTTTTATTCGGATACAATCCTTCAAAAGCAATTCTCGGTCCTGAAATATATTCTAATTCCCAAGTTGTTCCAAATAAATCGCCCGAGTTTGTAGCTGTTTTTGATGCCGTGCATGAAGCAAATAATACGGTCAAAATGGAAAGGACTGCAAATGTGTATTTTTTCATAAAAGTGTATTTTAAAGATTTGTAATTTGTTTTTTGAATAATTCTATAAAAATTCTTTTCTCAATATTCATGCCCAGTTAGAGGCTTTCTCGAAATTTAATATTGCCATCAACCATTATTTTCTGTCTCTAAGTTACAGTATTTTCTTTAAAATTTTAAAAATCAAGAATTTAAATACAATTCTGTGCGTCCATTTTTTTTGTACTTTGCATGAATCAAAAAACCTGAAAATCATCAATAAAAAACCTGAAAAATGAAAAAACTTCTATTTTTTATACTTGCATTGACTGCATCGTTTGTTCATTCGCAAGAAAACCTTCCCACAGATTATCTGACAAAAGAATTCCATAAAGGACGCCGCGAAGCTTTTAGAACTTTAATGCCTGCAAATTCTGTGGCAGTTGTCTTTTCTTATCCAGAAAGAGTTTTTTCTAGAGATATAGATTATACGTATCACGCAAATCCAGACATGTATTATCTGTCGGGATACAAAGAACCAGACGCTGTTTTGTTAATTTTTAAAGAGCCGCAAGGAACAGAAAAATATAACGAAGTGCTGTTTGTGAGAGAAAGAAATGCAACTCGCGAAATGTGGACAGGACGACGCTTAGGAATTGAAGGTGCAAAATCTAAACTTGGATTTACAACGGTTTACAACGGAAAAGATTTTAACGCGTTTGCAATTGACTTTGCCAAATTTGACAAAGTTATCTATGATAAAATTCCAACAGACGTTGCAGAAAACAATAGCTCAGATAATTTATATGGATTACTGAAAGCTTTTAAAACTAAAGCAGGAATTACCAAAGAAAACGAAACTTCATTAGAATTATTCAACGACATTACAAGTTCTCTTCGAGAAATTAAAACTCCTGAAGAACTGGTTTTGATGCGTAAAACTGTAAAATTATCTTGTGTCGCGCACAACGAAGTCATGAAAGCGGTGGGGCCAGACATGAGCGAAAATGAAGCGGATGGAATTCATGCTTACATTCACAAACATTATGGTGCCGAAGGCGAAGGCTACAGCCCGATTGTCGGCGCGGGAGCAAACGGATGCATCTTACATTATTGGGAAAACAACGCTACAAAAATTGACAATCAATTGTTGCTGATGGATGTTGGTTCAGAATATCACGGTTATTCTGCAGACGTTACCAGAACAATTCCGGCTAACGGAAAATTTACCGAAGAACAAAAAGCAATTTACCAGATCGTTTATGATGCTCAGGAAGCGGTTTTTAAAATTTGCAAAGAAGGAACTCCGCTTGTAGCTTTAAATGAAACTGCAAAAGATGTTATTGCAAAAGGTTTGATCAAATTGGGAATCATTACAGATCCAAAAGATGCGAAATTATATTATCCTCACGGATGCTCACATTTTCTAGGTTTAGATGTTCATGATAAAGGAACTTTTAAAGGACCAAATACGTTAATAAAAGAAAACATGATCCTAACTGTTGAACCTGGAATTTACATTCCGGCGAACAGTAAATGTGATAAAAAATGGTGGAATATTGGCGTTCGTATCGAAGATGATATTTTAATGCTAAAAGATTCTTATGAAAACCTGTCTGCAGATTCTCCTAGAAAATGGCAGGATATTGAAGCTTTAGCGAAGCAAAAAAGCACTTTTAATGACATGAAATTCCCTAAAATATAGTTTCAAAAGATTTTAAACACATAGAAACATAGATTTTTTTTCTTTCTACAAAAAGATATAAGAAGAAGCTAGCTCCCACACATAGCTATGTGAATTGATGCAAAGTGAAACGCCTTTATTCACAAAGTTAATCTATGTCTCTATGTGTTAAAACTATAAAATTAGAAGATAATTACAGCTGATTTTTAACGAACTTTACATTCTTAAATTAATTAAAAATGAAAGCACTTACCTTTTCTTCTTTTGGAGAATCAGATGTTTTAGAATATATAGAAATCCCGAATCCACAATTAAAAAGCGATGAGATTTTAGTCGAAATGAAAGCTATCGGATTAAATTTTGCCGATGTTTACCGACGCAAAGGAAATTATCACTTAAAAGGAAATCCGCCTTTTATTGCCGGTTATGAAGGTGCCGGAATTGTGGTCGATGCCAATAATCATTCAGAATACAAAGTCGGTGATCGTGTGGCCTTTGCCGATGCACCGTTTGCCAATGCAGAATTGGTTGCAGTAAATGGAAACCATATTATTCCGTTATCTGAGAGCATTTCTTTTGAAACTGCGGCTTCTGTTTTATTGCAAGGTTTAACGGCTCATTATTTGGCTACGGACAGTCATAAAACTGCAAAAGGAGAAACTGTTTTAATACATGCCGTTGCGGGCGGAGTTGGACAAATTCTAACACAGATTAGCAAACTTTTAGGGGCAAACGTTATTGGTTTAACTTCATCACCAGAAAAAGCAAAAATTGGATTTGAGCAAGGCGCAGATCATATTTTTCTGTATAATGACGATTGGAAGTCTCAAGTATTTAAAGTTTTCCCAAACGGAGTTGATACAGTTTACGACAGTATTGGAAGCACTTTAAAAGACAGTTTTGAAGTCACTAAAGAATGCGGTCAAGTCGTTTTCTTCGGAATGGCAGGCGGCGATCCTGAACCTGTAGACCCAAGAATGCTTATGGATGGTTCTAAAACTTTGACAGGCGGAGATTTGTGGAGTTATTTAAATTCTAAAGAAGAAAGAATTAAAAGAGCAACTCAATTGTTCAGCTGGATTACCGATGGAAAAATCAAACTTTCTGAACCTACTTCTTTCAAATTATCAGAAGGAAAATTGGCGCATGATTTCTTAGAAAGCCGAAAAAGCACAGGAAAAATTATTTTGATTCCATAGTTTTTTTTCGCCACGAATTCACAAATTTTATTTTAAAATCTATGCGTAAAGTTTTTAAATAAATTCGTGAATTCGTGGCGATTAATTACAACTGATCAATTTCAATTTTAGTCAATTCTGATAATTCTAAAATTCGATCAACATGTTCTTTGTTCGCGACAAAAAACAAGTAATTATCGCCATTTGTATTGTAGCTCATTAATTCAAAACCACGTTTTTCTAAAGCTGTTTGGATGTACGGAAACAAGTCGTGACTATAGGTTTCTTCAGGATATTCAAAATTCAAATCTTCACCAATCATTTCAGAAATAAAATATTCCGCATCTTCGGGATCGAATTTCCAGTCGCTGTTCCAAGCATCAATACTTTCGAAAAAATCAAAATGACCATCAACAATGGCGTGATATTCACTACTGCCTTTTTGGTAATTTCTAAAAAGCATTTCCGATTGGTTTTTGAGTTCTTCTTCCTCAATATTTCCTCGAGAAACTAATTTTATAAATTCCTCAAAAGTCTCTAGCGAAACTTCTTCACTTTCAACTAAATTTTCATTTGAAGGAAGTTCAACCGTTTCAGGAATTTCAACATTTAAATATTGGCAGATTCCCTGTAAAACCAATTTAAAATCTCTAATTCCAATTTCCTCGCTTTCATTCTTCGGGTTATTTACATCTAAAAGTTCACATTCTAACAATCCTTTTGTATAATCGAAGAAATGTCTTCCTGAATACAGTATTTTAAAATCGTTTATTTCTAGACTATTCGTACAGCAGAAAAAAATAACGAAGTTTTTTATTGAACGTTTAAAGAACTTTTTTTCTTCCGCGGTTGGTTCCGAATAAAACTGGATATGTATAAAATCGTATTCTAAACCTTCTTGAATCTGCTCGTCAGAAAGAGTTGAAATATTCATTTTTTTATAAAGCTCATTCAAAACTTCATAAGCATTATTAAATCCTGCTTTTTTAATTTCTTCATTTCCTTCTTCATGATCAAACGAACCGGGAAAGAAAAATAGATTTACAATAACATTTTCTTGAATTCCTTTTACTTTAAATTCAAGACTCGACTGCTCATTATATAAATACGAATAAATAGGATCAATAACATCAAAAGAAATGATGGATTTTGGGTCGTTATTGCGTCCAAATAAATTAGAGAAAAAACTCATGAGAGATATTTTTATGAAAGAAATTAATCGTTTGAATATTTAAAACTCTGATTCATTTTATCGAAAGGAATTACCTCATTAACAATCGATTCCAATTCATGATCGGTCAACAATCCTCTCGCCGATTCTACAATTTTTGGCGAAACGTTTATTTCATAATCGATGAGCTCTCGTTTTAAAATTTCTTCAAGAATTGAATTCTGACGATCGGTCAAATATTTTTTATGAGATTTGAAAACTGCCTCGATGTCTTCTCTGAATTCTTCGTCGCTCAATTCGTTGTACATATCTTGTTTCGACATATCAATCAACAAAACTTTGAAGATAAAATCCTGTAAATTCTTTGCCAGATAATTCACTTCATTCGTGTCGTGCCAAACAAATACAATTGGCACATCGTCATTATTTTTTTCGTTTAAGAAAAAGCAATAATGATCACCGCCGCCGCTTTTAGCAAACGGAATAAACTTAAACTCCGGATTGATGTTACGATAATCTTCAGGATCTTGAAGCTCTTCTATTTCTTCGGCAACAGATTTTAAATTCAGTGATTCAAAATCATAAGAATGCAAAAGTAAAGGCGGATTGTCTTTTAAAGTAGGATAGACATCCGTATACCAATTTGGGCCATATTCTCCAACATCCAGCATGCCATCGGCGTCTAGTTCTTTGTATAAGAATGGGTATTCAAATCCGTATTTTTTTTCGATTTCTTGTATGGTCATCTTTGGGGGAATATTCAATTAAAATCAGAATACTAAGATAACAATCTTTACTAGACCAAAAAACCTGAAGCCAATTATTTCAAGGATTCCGCGATCATTAAGATGCATTTTATTCATCTAAATAGTCAAAAGTAGTCACATCCATTTTATCAAAAGGGATAATTTCATTAAATATCTTTTTCATTTCAAGATCTGTCAATAATCCTCTTCCTTCTTCTTCATGTCCATTAGAACGAGATATTACATGATTGATTATATCTCGTTTTAATATTTCTTGTAAAATATTTCTTTGTTTATCTGTTAAGTACTTTTTATGAGAATCATATACCCTTTTTAATTTACCGATAAACTCATCGTCACTTGAATCAGAATAAATATCTTTTCGTGACATATCTGTCAATAACATTTTAAAAAAGAATTCCTGTAAATTTCGAGCTAAATATGTAATATGTGGATCATAAGAAAGAAAAACTATTGGAACATTTTCTTCACTATTTCCATAAAGAAATCCCCAATAATCACCTCCGCCAGTTCTGCCGAATGGTATAAAAGTATACTCTTCCTTAATTTTTCTATAGAAATCTTCTGGACCTCTTAAGAATTCTATCACATCTTCTACTGATTCGGAATCCATCACTTCAAAATCATTAGAATAAAAAAATAGTGACGGATTGTCCTTTAATTTTGGATTACCATCGCAATCATAATTTTCATCGTAATCGCCGTCATCAAGCATCCCATCTTCATGCAATTGTTTGTACAAATCAGGATATTTAAATCCATATTTGTTTTCAATATCTTGTAATTTCATCTCATTATATTTAAAAATTTAATTTTACAAATATAATATTTTTACTACAAAAAAACGTAAATGATTTATTTAAGAGATTCCGCGATCATTAAAGCACATTTTTCACCATCAATTGCTGCTGAGATAATTCCGCCTGCATAACCTGCGCCTTCTCCGCAAGGATATAAACCTTTGATTTGCAAATGCTCTAAAGTCATAGGATCTCTTGGAATTCTTACTGGCGATGAAGTTCTGCTTTCTGGCGCATGCAAAATGGCTTCATTAGTTAAGTAACCTTTCATTGATTTTCCAAAATCCTGAAAACCTTGACGCATAATCTGCGTTAAAAATCCTGGAAAAACTTGTCCTAATTCAACTGAAGTCGTTCCTGGAACATAAGATGTTTTCGGAATATCTGCTGAAACTTTGCTTTTTGTAAAATCAATCATTCGCTGTGCGGGAACTTTTTGACTTTCCCCCGCCAAATGCCACGCTTTTTGTTCGATGCTTTTTTGAAATTCCATTCCAGCCAATGCTCCGAATTTTGCAAAAGGTTTGAAATCTTCTAATTTCAATTCGACTACAATTCCAGAATTTGCCGTTGACTGGTCGCGTTTAGATGGCGACCAACCGTTTGTAACCACTTCGCCTGGACTTGTCGCACATGGCGCAATTACACCTCCTGGACACATACAAAACGAATACATTCCGCGGCCGTTCACTTGTTTTACGATTGAATATGGCGCTGGCGGCAAATGTTCTCCACGGAAATCACAGCTGTATTGAATGCTGTCTATTAATTCCTGAGCATGTTCTGCACGAACTCCCAAAGCAAAAGGTTTTGCTTCTATAAAAATTTTCTTTTTGTCTAATAATTCAAAAATATCACGTGCTGAATGTCCTGTTGCCAATATCAATTTATTGGCGTGAATTTTATCTCCGTTCTGAGTTACAATTCCTTCAACTTCATTATTCTTTACTAGAATATCGTCTACACGTGTTTCGAACAAAACTTGACCGCCAAATTCTCTAATTTTATTTCGAATATCTTCAATAATTTTAGGCAATTTATTGGTTCCAATATGCGGATGCGCTTCTACCAAAATATCTTCGGAAGCTCCAAAAGCAACCAGAAGTTCTAGAATTCTAGTTACATCTCCACGTTTTTTAGAACGTGTATACAACTTTCCATCAGAATAGGTTCCTGCTCCTCCTTCGCCAAAGCAATAATTAGAATCTTCATTTACAATATGCTCACGATTGATTGCTTTTAAGTCGCGACGACGTCCTCGAACGTCTTTTCCGCGTTCAAGTACAATTGGCTTTAAACCTAATTCAATTAATTGCAAAGCAGCAAAAAGTCCTGCCGGCCCTGCTCCAACGACAATAACTTCTTGCGCGTTTGAAACATCCTTATATATAGGAAGCTCCAACTTAGTTTCTTGAAAAGGTTCGCCTTTCAAATAAATAAGAACTTTCAAATTGATTTTAATCGCTTTCTGACGTGCGTCAATAGAGCGTTTTAAAATCGAAACGTGCTGAATTTCTTGCGCAGAAACTTTAATCTGCTTAGACAAATGGTCTTTTAGCAATGATTCGTTTGCAGCAATTTCTGGTGTAACTTGAAGTAAAAGTTCTTTAGGCATTTTTGTGTTTTTATTCTATTAGCTTTTCTTTCTATGAAAAGAAGATGCAAAAGTACTATTTTGAAATGAGATTTTATATTTACTGCAAAATTTGCACGAAGATTATATCGTAGAGACGCACTGCTGTGCGTCTAACGTATTGCGGATATACGTTGAGTAGACGCATAGCTGTGCGCCTCTACAGAATATTAGGAACGAAAACGAATCTTAAAATTGTATTTTTTTTTCTCTCGCAGATATCGCAGATTTTAGAGATTTTTTTTCAACACAAAGCATGTCGTAGAGACGCACTGCAGTGCGTCTAACGTATTGTGGATATTCGTTGCGAAAACACGTTGCGTAGACGCACTGCAGTGCGCCTCTACAGAAAAAACTCAGAACCTTAGCATCTCAGAATCTTAGACCCTTTAAAAAAGACTTTGTATCTTTGTCACTCTGTCACTTTGCACCTTTAAAAAAAATGTCTAGAAAAATAAAATTGATTTGGGATTTCCGCGGACCTGCTTCTGCTAAAACGGCTGAACATCACGAAATTCATTTGAAAGAATATATCGCTATTGAAAAGCTACCTTTAAATATTACTGGATTTAAAATCATAGACGAAATGTACGCCATAGCTTTTATGGTCGTAACCGACGAAAATATGATTCAGGTAAGAGATGCTTTGAAACCGCATCGAGGAGAGTTGTATAGTGATCAGTAATCAGTTTTTTAGTGTTCAGTGATCTGAATACTAAAAAAACTGACTACTGAATACTTTAATTCGCTACTTCACTAATAAACTTAATACGCATTAAACGCAATTCGTCAATATCGTAGTCGCCGTCAAATTCTTTAAGGGCATCTTCGATTTTATCTGACTCTGATTCCATGAAGTAATCGTGAATTTCTTCCTGCTGATCATCATCTAGAATATCGTCTACCCAGTATTTGATGTTTAATTTTGTACCAGAATATACAATCTGCTCCATTTCTTTGATCAGTGCATCCATCGAAAGTCCTTTCGCGGAAGCGATATCATTTAATGAAAGTTTTCTATCAATATTTTGGATAATGTATAATTTATTGGCAGAGTTTACTCCTGTAGATTTTACAACTAAATCGTCTGGGCGAATAATATCATTGTCATCAACATAACGGCTGATTAAGGCCACAAATTCGCTTCCGTATTTTTTAGCTTTTCCTTCACCAACACCATGAATATTATATAATTCTTGTATCGTTATCGGGTATTTTAAAGCCATATCCTCGATTGAAGGATCTTGGAAAACCACGAATGGAGGAACTCCCAATTTCTTAGCCACTTTTTTACGAAGTTCGCGAAGCATTCCTGTAAGAACTTCATCTGCAGTTCCAGAAGATTTTCCGCCTGTTACAATAGTTTCGTCATCTGCTTCTGTATATTCGTGATCTTCAGACATCATGAATGAAACTGGATTTTTAATAAAATCTAAACCTTCCTGCGTAATTTTAATCACACCGTAGGTTTCAATATCTTTTGACAAATAGCCTGTAACTAAAACTTGTCGCAACAAAGCCATCCAATATTTTTCGTCGTGGCTCGAACCAGAACCAAAATATGGCTGTGTATCGGTTTTGTGTGCTTTAATTACGGCATTAATACGTCCGATTAAAGTAAAGACAATTTCTTTTGATTTGTAGATATGTTTGGTATCGCGAACAATTTCAAGGAGTTTAACCACTTGCTCTTTCGCTTCCACTTTATGTTTCGGATTACGAACGTTGTCGTCCATATCGGCACCTTCTCCATTTTCGCTGTCAAATTCTTCACCAAAATAATGCAGCAAGAATTTTCTGCGTGACATTGAGGTTTCGGCATAAGCCACAACTTCCTGCAAAAGTGCAAAACCAATTTCTTGTTCGGCAACTGGTTTTCCAGACATAAATTTCTCCAGCTTTTCTACATCTTTATAGGAGTAGTACGCCAAACAATGTCCTTCTCCGCCGTCACGTCCTGCACGTCCTGTTTCTTGGTAATAACTTTCAAGTGATTTTGGAATGTCGTGGTGAATTACAAAGCGAACGTCTGGTTTATCAATTCCCATTCCGAATGCGATTGTTGCCACTACTACATCTACGTCTTCCATCAAGAACATGTCCTGATGTTTTGCTCGTGTTTTGGCATCCAAACCTGCGTGGTAAGGGACAGCGCTGATTCCGTTAACTTGTAAAACTTCGGCAATCGATTCTACTTTTTTACGGCTTAAGCAATAAATAATTCCAGATTTGCCTTTATGCTGTTTGATAAATCGAATAATATCCGATTCAATGCTTTTCGTTTTGGTACGAACTTCATAATATAAGTTCGGCCTGTTGAATGATGCTTTAAAAGTATTCGCATCAGACATATCAAGGTTTTTCAGGATATCTTCCTGAACTTTTGGCGTTGCGGTTGCGGTAAGACCAATAATTGGCACTTTGCCCAGCTGCTTAATTATATTTCTCAGATTTCTGTACTCTGGCCTAAAATCGTGTCCCCATTCTGAGATACAGTGCGCTTCGTCAATAGCAACAAAAGAAATTGGCACACTTTGTAAAAAAGCCACATATTCTTCTTTGGTTAATGATTCTGGAGCAACATACAAAAGTTTGGTCAATCCAGAAGTAATATCTTTTTTGACCTGAGCAATTTCTGTTTTAGTAAGAGAGGAGTTTAATACATGTGCAATTCCATTTTCAGACGAAAGACTTCGTATTGCATCAACCTGATTTTTCATCAAAGCAATTAAAGGAGACACAACAATCGCTGTTCCTTCTTGAATTAAAGCCGGTAATTGATAACACAGAGATTTTCCACCACCGGTCGGCATAATTACGAAAGTATTTGTCCCGCTAAGGATACTCGTAATGACTTGCTCCTGCAAGCCTTTAAATTGGCTAAAGCCGAAATACTTCTTTAATTCTTTATGTATTTCAATTTCATTTGAATTCATTCTCTATATTAATGGTATTTTGTATAAATTTGCAACACATAAAGATACAACTTTCTTTTATACATACAAATTTTAAATATTCTGTTTTGATCACAAAAGAAAATATATTGGCGATTGCCAAGAAAACAATACTCTCTGAAAGTGAAGCAATTACAAAACTAATTGATTTTTTGGACGAAAATTTTTACGAAGCTGTCCAACGCATATACGAAACCAAAGGTCGTTTAATAGTAACTGGGATTGGAAAAAGTGCCATTATTGCACAAAAAATGGTTGCTACTTTTAACTCGACCGGAACTCCTTCTATGTTTTTGCATGCTGCAGAAGCAATTCACGGTGATTTAGGAATGATTCAGAATGATGACATCATTATCTGTATTTCTAAAAGCGGAAATAGCCCAGAAATTAAAGTGCTTGTCCCTTTATTAAAAAGATTCGGAAACACCTTGATTGGAATTACTGGAAACATCACTTCTTTTTTGGCAAAAGGGTCTGATTATGTTTTGAATACTACTGTAGACGTCGAAGCTTGTCCGATCAATTTGGCTCCAACAAACAGCACAACAGCACAACTTGTTATGGGAGACGCCTTAGCAGTTTGCTTAATGGAAATGCGCGATTTTAAACCAGAAGATTTTGCAGTATATCATCCAGGCGGTGCATTAGGAAAAAAACTATTGCTTCGTGTAAAAGATATGATCGAACATTCGCTAAAACCAGCTGTTTCACCAGAAACCTCTATCAAAAAAGCAATTTTCGAAATTTCTGAAAAAAGATTGGGTGTAACTGCAGTAATTGAAGACAATAAAATTATCGGAATTATTACAGATGGAGACATCCGAAGAATGCTAAACGACGTAGATACTATTGCGGAATTAACTGCAAGGGATATTATGTCTAAAAATCCTAAAGTGGTTTCCTCAGAAACTATGGCAGTCGATGCATTAAATATTTTAGAAGATTTTTCTATAACGCAATTAATTGTTGCCGACGATGGAGAATACAAAGGAGTTTTACATTTACATGACATTTTAAAAGAAGGAATCGTATAATGGCAAAGAAAAACCTTGGCGAGATGTCATTTTTAGATCATCTTGAAGAATTAAGATGGTTATTGGTTAGAAGTACACTTGCAACATGCATCATGGCATTTGTTACTTATTTTATTAGTGATTATTTATTTGATCAAATTATTTTAGGTCCGATCAGGCCAACGTTTTTTACGTATGTTTGGTTTTGTGACCTATCACATCAGTTAGGTTTTGCAGAAAGCATTTGTATTACTGAGCTGAATTTTATCATTCAGAATACCGAAATGGAAGGTCAGGTTAACATCTTTGTCTGGATGTGTCTTCTGGCAGGTTTTATCCTCAGTTTTCCTTATATTTTATGGGAAATCTGGAAATTTATCAGTCCGGCTCTTTATGAAAAAGAAAGAAAAAATGCGAAATTATTCATTTTCGTTTCTTCATTACTTTTCTTTTTAGGAGTATTATTTGGATATTTTGTAGTAATTCCGATGTCGGTAAACTTCGTGGCTACATTCTCTATCAGTGATGTAGTAAAAAACCAGTTTACACTAGATTCATACATGGGAATGGTAAAAACAAGTATTTTGGGAAGTGCCATCTTTTTCGAACTTCCAATCGCTATATATTTCCTAACTAAATTAGGATTAGTAACTCCCGAATTTTTGAGAAAGTATTGGAAATATGCTGTAGTTCTTATTCTAGTAATTGCGGCAATTGTAACACCTCCAGATGTAGTAAGTCAAACCATTGTAGCAATTCCGATGCTGATTATTTACGAAGTAAGTATTTTGATTTCGAAAGTTGTTTACAGAAATAAATTAAAAGAAAATGTCTGATCTAGTTCAAGAATTTAACGACTACCGTTCTAAAATGAACGAAAAATTATTGGCTGACAATAATAAAATTGTAAAACGAATTTTTAATCTTGACACCAACGCTTACGCGGAAGGCGCTCTTGATGTAAAAACAAAAGAACTTTTAGGTCTAGTTGCATCTGCCGTTTTAAGATGTGACGACTGCGTAAAATATCACCTAGAAACCAGCTATAAAGAAGGAGTTTCTAAAGAAGAAATGATGGAAGCCATGGGAATCGCAACTCTTGTTGGAGGAACTATTGTTGTACCTCATTTACGAAGAGCGTACGAATTCTGGGAAGCTCTTGAAGAAACTGGAAAATAAATAATTGTTAATACGTTTAACTGTTGAATCGTTTATTTGTTAATTTGCAACGAATAAACGATTTATCGATTAAACGATTAAACTCAAAAAATGAAATTAAGAGCCGATAATTTAATCAAAACTTATAAGGGACGCAGTGTTGTAAAAGGGATTTCTGTAGAAGTAAATCAAGGAGAAATCGTGGGACTTTTGGGGCCAAATGGAGCTGGAAAAACGACCTCTTTTTACATGATTGTAGGATTGGTAAAACCAAATCAAGGAAACATTTATCTTGATGATTTAAATATTACTGATTATCCAATGTACAAACGTGCACAACAAGGAATTGGTTATTTGGCACAAGAAGCTTCTGTTTTTAGAAAATTAAGTATTGAAGACAATATTTTAAGTGTTTTGCAATTGACTAATCTTTCTAAAGAAGCACAGGTTGCTAAAATGGAAAGCTTAATTGAAGAGTTCAGTTTAGAACACATTCGTACCAACCGAGGAGATTTACTTTCTGGTGGTGAGCGTCGTCGTACAGAGATTGCACGTGCACTGGCAACCGATCCAAAGTTTATTTTATTGGACGAACCTTTTGCCGGAGTTGACCCGGTTGCGGTTGAGGATATCCAGCGAATTGTAGCGCAATTAAAAAACAAAAACATCGGAATCTTAATTACCGACCACAACGTTCAGGAAACATTAGCGATTACCGATAAAACATACTTAATGTTCGAAGGAGGAATCCTGAAAGCCGGAGTTCCAGAAGAATTAGTTGAGGACGAAATGGTGCGTCGCGTTTACCTTGGACAAAACTTCGAGCTTCGTAAGAAGAAGTTGGAATTTTAATTTGAAGTGATCAGTGTTCAGTTTCTTAGTAATCAGTATTAAAACTGAACACTAAAAAACTGAACACTGAGTACTATTATTCCACTGTAATAAAATGCAATTGTTCTAAGTCACCATTGTAAATATTAACATCAACACGGTGTTTAATTCCTGGTAAAGAAGCTTTTTCTGTGAATTGCCAGAAAAGCCAGTCATCTTCAATTTTTTCTCTATAAAAATTATAATTGGCAATCCAGAAAAGATATTCGCTAAATTCTTCTTTCAAGAAATCTGAATAATATCTTTCTCCTGAATAAATTATTGGGCGAACTTGATAATGTTTTTCAACCTTAGTCAGCCAACGTTTCAAACCTTTCTTCAAACTGTCTAAAGGCTGGTTTTTAGGTAATTTTTCGATATCTAAAACGGGAGGAAGATCTCCTTTTTGCAATTTCACTGTTTTGATGAAAAGATCAGCTTGTTCAATAGAATTTTCGTTTGGCCGATAATAATGATAAGCGCCTCGCATGATTTTATTTTCTTTCGCGCCTTCCCAATTTCTTTTGAATTGTCTGTCTACACGGTCATTTCCTGCTGTTGCACGAATAAAAACAAACTGAACAGGATATTTTTCATCCAAAATTTCAACTTCCTCCCAATCCACTTTTCCTTGAAACTCAGATACGTCAATTCCAACCACTTTTCCTTTGTGATTTTCGAGAACTCGAATATTTCGGACATCAGAAAGGTGTTTGTCTACCTCATCTTCGTCTAAAACTTTTTCTGTTTTAAAACCCAAATAATAAGCAAGTCCCTTGCGATAATGATAAATTACCCAAATGAATAAAAGTCCGAAAAAAATCAATAAAAGGAAACGAAAAAGCCTGCTCAGAACTGATCTCCCGGCTGGCTTTCTTGAATATGTTTTACGATAAGTCGTTTTTCTTGCCATTAAACCAAATTACTTTTTCAGAAACAGATTATTGATAATAGACAACAAAACATAAAAAGCAATAATTAACGGAATCGCGATGTAATGAAGCAAGATGATCATTAATACAGAAATAATTAAAAATACAATTTGAAGTGCATTTTCTTTAAAACTGAATTTTTTAATTTTTAAAGCAAACAACGGAATTTCCGCATTCAAAATATAAGCACTGCATAATGTTATGATTAGCAAAACCCATTGATTCGTTAAAATCTCTAGAACCATTAAAGAATCTGAAAAAGAAATAACCAAGGGAAGGCTTAAAATAAACAATGCATTTGCTGGTGTTGGCAACCCTATGAAAGAATCTGTCTGACGAGTATCAATATTGAAATTAGCCAAACGATAGCAAGATCCTAAAGTGATAATAAATCCTAAGAACGGAATTGCAGGATGTGTTCCAAATTCGTGTCCGCTGTTAGTAAACATGCTGTACATAACATAACCTGGCGTCACTCCGCTTGTTACCATATCTGCCAAAGAATCTAACTGTAATCCAAGCGGACTAGAAACTTTAAATAATCTGGCAAAAAAGCCGTCGAAGAAATCAAAAAAGATTCCCAAACAAACCATATAAAAAGCCATTAAATAATTATTTTCGGAAACAAAGACAATTGCGACACAACCGCAGAAAAGATTAATTAATGTGATTAGGTTTGGGATGTGTTTTTTAATATTCATAGTTTACAATTTTGATACTGGCAGAGAACAAATTTAGCATAATAACTCAATGCAAAACGAGTTTTTTGGAGAGTTTTTTATTTCTAAGTCCGACTTTCGGAATATTTAACTAAAGGAACTTATTAGATGCGTAAAATATTATATTTTTGATAAAAAATTAAAAACAGGCCTCGATCTGCTAAAACATATACGTTGAAGAAATATTTAGTGTTTTTATTATTTTGGATTTGCACTTTTCAGTATGCGCAAACCGCTCGAAAATATTCGAATGAATTTATGAATATTGGAGTCGATGCCGCAGCTCTTGGAATGGCAAGCGCCGTAACCGCTTCTGTAAATGATGTTACTGCAGGTTACTGGAATCCAGCAGGTTTGACACATCTTGAAGATCATCAGATTGCTTTAATGCACGCCAGCTACTTTGCCAATATCGCGCAATACGATTACATAGGTTACGCAAGCCCGATTGATGACAGAAGTGCTTGGGGAATTTCGATGATTCGTTTTGGAGTAGACGACATCATGGACACCACGCAATTAATAGATAATCAGGGAAATATAGATTATAATAGAATCAGCCTTTTCTCTACTGCAGATTACGGTTTTACTTTTTCGTATGCAAGAAAATTGCCTGTTGAGGGTTTTCAATATGGTGTGAATGCAAAAGTAATTCGAAGAATAATTGGAAAATTTGCCAATTCGTGGGGATTTGGATTTGATATTGGACTTCAATTCGAAAGAAACGACTGGAAATTTGGTTTAATGCTTCGTGACATTACCACAACGTACAACGTTTGGAACATTGACGAAGAAGAATATGCTAAAATCGCGAATGCCATTCCGGGAGAGAATAACGAATTGCCTGAAAGCACAGAAATAACGTTGCCAAAAGCACAATTAGGAGTTTCAAAAAGATTTGACTTTCATAATGAATGCAGTCTTGTTACCTCAGCAAATTTAAATATGCGATTTGAGCAGACCAACGATATTATTTCGTCAAAAGCTGTAAGTATAGACCCAGCTCTAGGGTTTGAGTTTGGTTATACTGATTTGGTTTTCGTACGCGCCGGAGCAGGAAACTTTCAGAATGTAACGCAATTGGATAATTCCGAAAAAGTAAATTTTCAGCCTAATATCGGTTTGGGATTTAGATATAAAGGCATACAAATTGATTACGCTTTAACCGATTTAGGAAACCAAAGCACGGCACTATATTCTAATATTTTTTCGTTGAAAGTAGATTTAGGTATCTTTAGATAATAGAAACCATAAAACATTTAAAATTTTAAATCATGAAAACTGTCATGCTCAAAAAAGCACTTTTTATTTTATTCTTCTTGACTGGTTTTATCGGTTTCAGCCAAAGTCTGGCTTTATCGAAAGATTCTAAAATCAGCATTCTAACTTGCGGACTTGGAAATGAAACGTATTCTTATTTTGGACATACAGGAATTCGAGTTTCAGATCCTGAAAACAATTTTGACGTTGTTTACAATTACGGAACTTTCGATTTTAGAACTCCCAACTTTGTTTTAAAGTTTGCCAAAGGAGATTTGCAATATTTTGCAACAGTTCATTCTTATCCAGAATTTTTTGAAGAATATACGTATGAGAAAAGAAGCATTTACGAACAGGAATTACTAATTTCTCAAGATTTAAAACAAAAACTTTTTGACCAATTAAATGCCGTTTTAGATTCAGAAGAGCGTTATTATACTTATAAATTCATTGACAGAAACTGTACTTCGATGGTTGTTGATGTGGTGAATAAAACTTTAGGCGGAAATGTAATTGTAAAAAAAGTAGATACAGACAAAACGTATCGTTCTATCCTATTTCCTTATTTTGATGGCCATTTCTACGATCAATTGGGAACAAGTATTATTTTTGGAACGAAAGTCGATCAAATGGGAACAAGAATTTTTCTTCCTTTTGAATTGAAAAACAGTTTAGACAAAACTACTTTTCAAAATAAACCTTTAGCGGCGAAAAGCAAAACATTATTAGAATTCAAAAAAGAAACTCCATCATCTTGGTGGAATAATATTTACACTTATCTTTTTATCTTGATTTTTGTGATTCTAGCAAGAGACAAAACAGTTGATAAAATCTATTTTATAATTCTATCTCTAATTGGAATATTTTTCGTCACTATGGGATTTTATTCTTTTCACCAAGAACTGGCGATGAATTATAATGTGTTGTTATTTAGTCCGCTTTTATTAGTTTTAGTTTTGTTTTCAATTTTCAAAAACAAATTATGGACTTATAGATTTTCGCTAATCAACTTTGTGCTTTTAGTGATTTACTTTTTGTTCTTGATCAACAAAGCGCATTTCTTCATCACTTTACCGTTAATCATTACAAGCGGAGCGGCTTTGGTACGAACAGCAATTCGTAACAAAAAACCAATTCCGATTATAATCTAAAAATATTATTGACCTCTATAGAACAAAACCGTTGTAATGGTTTTGAAAGTGATGCTTAAGTCCAAGAAAACACTTCTGTGCTTGATATAGTATAAATCATACTGAAGTTTAATCAAACTTTCGTCTATAGATTCTCCGTATGAATAATTTACTTGTGCCCAGCCTGTAAGACCAGGTTTAATTACATGTCGCGTTTCATAAAAAGGCATCACGGCAGCAATTTCTTCAACAAAAAAAGGACGTTCAGGTCTTGGACCAATGACGCCCATATCGCCTTTTAAAACATTAATAAATTGAGGCAATTCGTCAATTCTTGACTTTCGCATAAATTTCCCAAACGGAGTAACTCTTTTATCATTATGAGTAGCGAAAACAGCACCATTCGTTTCTGAATTCTCTGTCATGGTCCTAAATTTATAGATTTTGAAAACAACTCCGTTTTTCCCTACTCTTTCTTGAGTATAAAAAAGACTTCCTTTGTTGGCAAAAAAGTTTCCTATTGCAATTATCGGAATAAAAAGAGTACAGAATAAAAGTCCTAAAAAAGAAAAGAAAAACTCCATTAATCTGATTAGAGACAAATACAATGTATTACTATTGCTTCTGCTAAATGGAAAGAATCGATAAAAATCTCTTCCAATATAATGCACCGGAATACGCTGTGTTTTGCTTTCGTAAACCTGAGTATATTCTCTAATAATATGTCCTTTTTCTAATAAATGAAGTAACTGTTGATACAAATCGGCAGTAATACCATCGGTTTTTTGTGATGCTATAATGATTTCAGAAACGCCGTGTGTTGACACAAAATGTTCTAATTCATCCTTTTTTATTTCTTTCACATAATGAAAATCTAAGTTTTCATCTGCAATCGAATCGGAGTTTACGAAGCCAATAATTTTAAAATGAGGATCAACATTTTCTAATCCTAAAACTAAGTCTTCGACCTCGCTTTGGTCGCAAATTAACACTACATTTTGGGAAAATCGATGAGATGCTAGAAAATAGCAATAAAAAAACCTCCAAAGCAACAAAGAAATCAGGACAGCAGAATAAAGAATTATAATTACTACTCTTTGTTTAGGAAGTTCAGGAGATAAAATTGGTGTGAATAAGTAAGCCGTGACAGCCGAAATTGAAGTTAGGATGACACTTCGTAAAATCTGAAATTGACTACTGGCGGTTTGTAAGTTATACATTTCGAAAATCGTTCCGAAAGCATAAACGTATCCGATTAGCAAAAATGTTTTAAGGTATTTTCCTCCTTCAAAAACAAAATATCGATAATCGAAAAGCAAGCTCGATAAAAATAGAGCAGCAAATATAAATGCAGCATCAAAAAAAGAAAGAAGAACTTTTCTTTCCGAAATTTCGAAATGCATTTTCTTTTTTGAAAACATCATTTGTAGGTTTATTTGGTTTGGGCGAAGCAAATGTATCGCAAAAAAATATAACTAAACCATTAATTTTCTGTTTCTTCAGGAATTTTAATTTGCACAAACAAAAGTGACAATGCATAAACAAAAGCTGGGGCAGCCGTTCGCATTGCCGCGTGATTTATTGTTAGGAGCCAAAAAATAAAGAAAGATAGGAAATATAAATGTTGCTTATTGTTAATATAAATTACAAATGGAGTGATTAATAATATTAAAAAAGCTAAAATGCCAAATAGACCATGTTCCGCAAGCAGACGTGTGACTTCATTATGTGCCGCAACTTGAATTCCTATCTTATCAAGTCTTTTAGATTTACCCATTCCAGCACCCACACCTAAAATAGGATTATCTGCAAAAAGAGAAAAATCTGCATCCATGATTTCTTCTCTCCCTCCTAAACGATCTTTTTTATCCCTCCCTCTGGCATCTTCATTTGCATATCGTTTGTCGATTAAACCTTTAGTTTGTAAAGAACTGTACATCCAGATACCTATTCCTAGCAAGGCTGTTAAAATTAAAACCATAGTTAGCTTCTTTTTGCCTTTCATACTGGAGTAGTAGTATACGATAGCCAGAAAAAGAATTATCATTGCAACTGCTGTTAAAATACCTCCTCTAGAAAACGTTACAATACCTCTAAAACTTATAAAAGCCAACAATCCTGCATTAATCATAATTTCTAATTTGGATTTTGAGAAAAAGACTAATTGAGTGAAGAAAATGAACATTCCGAGCCCTAAAATTGTTGAAACCTGATTAGGTCCAAATCCTCCCGACGTTTCAAAATTAGATTGAGTTCCTGTTACAACATCTTGGATACTTGGGGTATATAAAAACAAATAAACTGTTATTGCTATGATTGGATACCCCATCATTAATAATATCCTTTGAAGTTGATCAAATAAGATATATCTTTTAAACATATATATTGCACATATACCTAAACAGACTGGACCAGATAAATTAATAATTAAAGCCTTTTTAAAATCTACATTAAAATCTTCTTCACCTACAGTAACAAAGATTCCCGGAATTAACAAAATTAAAAAAAAGAGGTAAATCAAACCATTTTTAGAAAAGTTATTATAGATCATACCAAACAACATAAAAAATACAACGGAAAATTTAACATATTCATTATTCAAATTTCCTCCAGTCATACGTAGAAAAACCTCGGCTCCAACTAAATATGCACTAACATATAGTACTTCGTTGTTTCTATTTTTATTTTGATAAACATAATAAATACCAACTATTACAATTAGCAATGCATAAATTTTTGATAAAAACGGAATTACAAAAACTGCTAATGCAATTACAGCATGTAGTAAAACTAATATTGGGTAAATACTTTTTGCATTCTTCATTTTATATTTTACTATATTCTAAGATTATTTTTTCAACAACTTTGTCTGCTTGATAATGACTAACAACTGAGTTTTTCAAACTAACGGCTAAGTCATTTCGTAAACTTTCACTCTCTGTTATTATTTTAAGCTGAGATAAAAGTTCCTCCTTATTCAGTGGGTTAAATAATAATCCTGTTTCTTTATTTTTAATAATTTCTGAACAAAAACCAACATTTGTGCTAATCACACCAAGTTCAGCATTACCATACTCTATCAAAGTGACAGGAAAACCTTCGAATGTTGAAGCTAAAATTCCGACTGAAGCTTGTTTTAAAATAAAACTAACATCATTTCTTACTCCATATAAGTGGACATGATCATATAGACCCTTTAATTTTATAAACTCTTTTAGGTTTTGGGAATATAAATCAAAATAATCTTTTCCAATTAAATGAAGGCTCCAGCCTAAATCAAATAATTTTAGTTCAAAAAAAGCTTCTAAAACTACAAGATGATTTTTAGGATTTTTGAGATTGGCAAGAAAAACAATTCGTTTTCCTTTTATCCCTTTTAAAATAGTTGTTTGTTTAATAAATTGATTTTCCTGAATAAAATTTGGAATAAAAACAACTTTTTTACAATTCATGTGTTTTTCACTCCATTCTTTTAATTGCTTATTTACAACAAAAATCGAAGTAAAAAATACAGAAAAAAGTATTAAAGCTCTATTTTCCTTTTTTGACTGACTTATTCGCGGACCAAAGTGATCATGCCAAACTATTTTAATTTTTGGATAAATAAATTTCGCTAAAACAGCAATAAAAAAGGACGAACTGTGTGCATGAATTATTTCTACTTTATTTTTTTTTATATAATTTTTTAATCGAAAGACTGCTTTTATGTCAAAACTGCTTTTCTTATTCAACAATAAATAATGCACATTTTCATTTACCCGATTTAAAAGCTGCCCTTCTCGACGGGTTGCAACCAAACCAGAAAATTCAATTTTTTGAGAAAGCTCATTAGCATAATTAACAGCCATTCTTTCAGCTCCACCTATTTCCAAAGAATCTATTATCTGAACAATCCTCATTAATCCTTTATTATATTTGGCGATAATATCTTTCTAATTTCTTCTTGAAATACATTTAAAGTATATTCTCTTGACCAATTCAGTGCTTTGGTACTTTTAACTTCAAAAATATCTTCATCTAATAGTATACTTTCTAATTGTTGAACATCATTATTAATATCCATTTCCAACAACATTCCTCTTTCGCCGTAATCTACCATATAAGGAACGCAAGAAACTTTTGTTCCAATAGGTACACAACCCCAGAACATTCCTTCTGCAATTGCTTTTGGCCAACCTTCACTAATAGATGGTAATATTACAAAATGACTATTTATGTACGCTTCTTTTACTGTTTCTTTATTCTGATTTCCCTTCAGAAAAATATGATTCTCTAAAAGATTAGTTTGAATATACTTTTCAAGAATATTTCGCTCTAAACCGTCTCCATACATTTCTAATGTTACGTTGTATCCCTTTTTCATTAATTCTTCAATTAGTTTTACGGCATACATTGGATTTTTTCCAGTGACAAGACTTCCAACAAAAACAAATTTTGCGCCTAGACTAATTTTGCTTTTCTCGACTATCTTTTTTTCAGATTCTTCATAAGTAGCTGTAAAAAAAGATTTTATATTTTTAGATTGATTTTCCCATTCTCCATATACCAAAACCTGCATGTTTTTAGTCAAAAAACTATTATTTAAAATACGCTTTTGTAATTTATATGTCCACGGTTGTTTACTTTTAGGGTCCCAATTTCCTGCATATTTTGCTGTTTTATTTTTATAAGGAAAAAAAATTTGAACAATACATCCTATTAAACCAATATTTCCAGGACATCTTAAATGAATGTGATCAGCTTGCAGCATTGCTGCAAAAATCTGCCAAAATATTATTGGTAATTTAAAAAAGGAACGAACCCTGCTATTTATAGTTGTAAAACTAAAACTCTCAACTCTTTTAAAGTTAACATTATCAAAATCATAAGCTAAATCAATAGGGCTTACATTTCGCACTTCAAGAGGAGCTAAAATATATAGCTGATCCACATATTTTAACCAAACATTCATTTCATTAATATAAGGTCCGTAACCAAAATAACGATTTTTGTCTTTTGTATGAATAACACTTGTAATAATGAGAAGTTTATTCATGACTTTATTTAATTAAACTATTAAAAAAAGACCAATCTCTTTCTATGGCGACATTTGTTTCATAATTTTCCTGAAAGTGTTTAAATCCATTTAAAGCTAATTCATCTCTCAAAGCTGGCTGCTTTATTACTTTGATAATTTTTTCTGCTAAGTCATTTTCATTACTTGTTTCAAAAAGAAAACCGGTTTTATTATCTTGAATAATCTCTTTGATACCAGTATTGTTTGAACCAATGACCATTGTTTTCATACTCATTGCTTCAATTACAGTAAAACCAAATCCTTCTGAAAGACTTGGAATCACGGCCAAATAAGATTTTTTAAAAGTATCCAACACCTCTACTTTAGGTTGGTTCCCTTTGAAAACAACATTTTTATCAATGTTTAGATCCGTAACCAATTTCTTCAAGTTCTTTTCTTCTTCACCTCCTCCAAGAATAATAAGCTTAAAATCTGGAAATTGCAAACAAACTTGAGAAAATGCTTTTATAAGAACATCAACACCTTTTTGACTATACAAACGTCCAACATAAACAATTGTTTTACGAGTATCTTCTTTAAGTTCATTTATTTCCGAATACAAGTCTTTGACCGAATTTGGCAAGATCTTAATCTTATTATCAGAAACGTAGTAATTTTTTACAGCGTCTTCTTTTGTTGCTTTCGAATTTGCAATAATATTTGTAGCCAGTTTATAAACGAAAGATTTTCTATACAACAGAGTCTTTTTTTGTTTAAAATGCGTTGATATTGTACTTATCCATGCAACTCTGACTTTTATTCTGCATAAAAAGCCTACGATTAAAAAAATATTAACCGAACCAAAAACTGATATTGTCATTATAGGTCTATACTTTTTAATGTTTTCATACAAAAACAATCCATCTGCCAACTTTGTTGGACGCTTTGAAGGCCAATATTTTATAATGATGTCATCCGCAATAGAAACTGTCTCATTGATCTCAACATCAGAAAATACAACTATTTGATAGTCTTTTTTAAATTTTTCAGCTAATGAAATATAATAATCTGAAATTGAAGTATTTCCTAAAGAGAAAGAAATAAATATTGTCTTTTTCATACTTAAAAACGAGGCTTGTTAAGGAATAAACTGAAGAAACCAGCCAATCGTCCTAATGTTTCTGTCAAAGCTTCTTTTTTATTAGAGCTTGTAATAATATTTGTGCCTCGAATAAAGGTCAATAAAATTGTTATAGAATTCCATTTTAGACGATCATTAAAGTTTGGATTAGGATTTTTTACTCTCCATACATACCATCCGTTTCTAACCACCATTTTTCCATATTTATACTTATTTGGTCTGCCTGATTCATCATGAAAATGAAATAGTTTAGCGGCTGTGTTTAAGTACAATTTCCCTTGTTTTGAAACTCGTAATGTAAAATCTGCATCTTCATACAAACCATAACCTTCAAAATAAGTTGAAAATGAAAACTGCGAAAAAACGGTTTTCCTAAAAGAAGATATGCCTCCCATTAACTGCTCAGTCTCATAAATTTTTCCGCTAGGCGGCAAGAAACCAACACTTCTTCCATGAGAAAAATTAGGAGAAAAACCTGGTGGGCAATCGCTATCTAAATTTAGTTTTTTTCGAAGCACAAAACGACTTCCATCCTTTCGTTTCCATCCGTCATAATAAAATTCGTTTATGTTAGTTTTATAATTTTCTGGGATTTTCTCCCATTTGATTTCGTTTGAAGTATAACCTCCAGCACCTAAAGCTTCTGGAAATAAATTATACGTTTGTAATAATTGTTCAAAGTAATCAGGCTCTAATACTGTATCATCATCTAAAAAACAAACAATTTCAGAATCAGTTGCTACTTTAGAAATACCGAAATTACGTTGCTTGGTTAATCCGCGATCTTGGTCTGAAACTAAAAAATATTTTAAATTTTTAAAATTATTTTTATCCAGAGCGATTTTAGTTTCTTCATTTAATGATCCATCAATGATTAAAATTTCATCTGGATATTTACTTTGAATGTTCACTGAGCTCAATAATTTAACTAATGGCTCAGGACGCATATATGTACAAATAATCAATGAAAATTTCATTTTCTAGCATTTAATTTATTAGCCCAATATAAACTTTGTTTCCACCTTTTGTTGAAATTTCTAAAATATAAAACCGGATTCGTAATTGTTTGCAGTTTGTAAAATTTGAAAAATAAAATTGTTTTGTATCCTTTTATCTGCTTTTGAGAAAAATTAAGCTGCTTATTAAGCATTACTGTTGGCGATGGCTTTGGCTGAATTGGATCATTTTGCCATGCCAAAATTGGTTTTGTTCTAAAACCTCCAATAGGTGCTTTTAAATGCGTTATTTCAATATTTGGAAAATAGAGCACATCAACGCCATTATTGCGAAGTTGCATTCCAAAATCTGAATCTTCGCTATAGCCAAACTCAAATTTCATGTTAAATTTAACATGTTTTAATAGGCTTGAATGAATAAAACTATTTCCTGAACCAAATATTCCTGCCTGATGTATTTCTCTATTTAGTTTAATCTCATTAAATTGCAAATAAGAAGTTGACAAACATTTTATTCCAAAAGTTTTTAAATTACTTAATACTTCAGACAATAAATTGCTTTCAAATCTATTATCATCATCATTTAAAAATACCCATTCGCTTTCTACAAAAGATAGTGCTACATTTCTTGCATTGCAAACTCCTGCTTGGTGGGTAAATACATGCTTAATTAAAAATGGCCACTTTTCATCTTGGATATAATTGAGTTCTGATAAACTATCTTCTGCAGGATTTTGTTCGACTATAATAACTTTTTTAGGCAATTGGGTTTGGTTTGACAAATCTTTTAATACATCATACAAATATTGTTTCCGCCCAATGGTTGGAATGATTACATCTATTGTTCCTAACTCCACTACTTTGTTTTTTGACATTACTGTAATATCGTCTAACGAATTGGAGCTGAGCTTTCTTCTTTTATAAAAGAGACTAAAAATTAAAGGGAAAATTTCTAATTTCCTTTCATACAAAAATAAGTTTAAGAATAGTAAAAAAGTCCAGCGCAGCCTGTAATGTTGTTTTACAAATTGGAATAAAATATACTTATTATTTTTATTCACTGTTTTTTCTTTACTTTTTTTCGAATCATCTTTTAATAATTCTGGCGAAGAATAACATAAAAGCCCATTAGGCATTGCTAATTTGGCCAAAGAATTTAAGAAATAATCAAAATTTTTATCTTTTACAAGTTGCTCATGTAAACTCACCAAAACTGACGTATGTACACCTCCAACATCACCGCTCATCTGCCATGTTGGATAAGTTACTTTTTTATTGACTTTTATAAAAGGAGATTCTTCAACATATCCAATAGCGTCTAACAGAAAAGTATGGTTTGTCGCGTTATAAGAGGCCAATATTTTATTGTGATGAAAAATATTGGGTAATTGCTCGAAATTTAAACTTGATTTCAAGTCAAAATTACACCAAACTAGAAGCTCATCTTTATATAGACGAGCTATTTTTATTAATGTTTGAGTAATAGTAAGTGATGAAAAATTGATTGTTTCACCTTGATGCTCAACCTCGACAACTTTATTGTTTTTATGGTAAACTATGATCATTATTTTTGTACTATTTTTTGATAGAATTGAATATTTTCTTTGACTTTAATAACATTGTCAAACTTTTCTTCAATCTGAGTCCTTGCATTTTTTCCAATATTAAAAGTAAGCTGATCATTTTCAATCAACTCAATTATTTTTTTTGCAAATAAGTCATGATTTGTGGGATGAACTAAAATACCATTTTCGCCGTCTATTATAAGTTCGTTAGCCCAACCAATATTAGAATTTACAACCGCTTTTTTCATAGCCATTGCTTCTATAGTCACCAATCCGAATGTTTCTGCAAATGTTGGAAACACACAGATATTTGCTTTTTTTATATAACCTTCAATTTTATGATAAGGAATTTTACCTAAGTAATGAACATGTTCTAAATCTTCTTCACTAAATAAATTTTTCATTAGTTCCCATGTCGATTTTGTACCTGTTTTTATATCAAAAGAATCTGCACCTATTAAAATTAATTTGGCTTCTGGAATATTATTACGAACTTTTTTAAAAATTTCTGATAATTCTAAAACGCCTTTTTTTCTAATCAGAGTTCCAATATATAGAATCGATTTTTTTTCAAATTCTTGAGGATTTTCATTGCTGAAATTATCAAGATCAAGTCCATGATAAATCGTTTGAATCTCTTTTCCTTTTATTTTAAAAAGCTTTTTTGAAACCTCTCCAGCAAATGTGGTTGGCGCTATAAATGCCTGAGCGCTATTTATTGCTAATTTTTCAAACCAGAAATTTTTAAGTTTTTGCTTTCTATTCTCTAAATGACAGAAATAGGTGTCACTTCCGTGAAAACGAATTACTAAAGGAATTTTAAAACTCATAAAGGCTGTAATTCCTGTCCAGTCTGCAGCTTCAATTACATCAATATTTTCTTGTTGAATTATTTGAGCACAGTATTTCTCAATATACTTTCGATAAAAATACCATCCTAAAAACTTATACTTTTTCCTTCGAATACGATGAATTTTAATTCCGTTATCATTTATAATTTCCTGTACAGGCTGATCATAGATAAAAATAGTAATATCATTTCCAGACTTATGAAGTGATGCAGCCAGATTTTTTATGCTTGTCCCAATCCCAGCTGATTGTGCAATACTAGGATGAGAGTATTCCGGAGTTAAAAAAGCTATATGCATTTTATTAAAAAAAGTCATTTATAATTTTTGCCGTAAATTTTTTTGCTCCCATATCATTCATGTGACTGCAATTAGAGAAATACTTATCTTCAACCAATATATTTTGATAATTATAAATTTCAGGATATAATTGATTTACCTTTTTAAAGTACTCTTTTCCAACCGCGTTTTCACACATTGGTGTCATTACTGGAATAAATTTAATATTATTTAATTTGCATATTTTTTTTATCTCCTCATAATATCTGTTCCTCTTTGGTTGAAAATGTAAAACTTCAGGTTTCATATTGCCAACATTATTATGGTACAATGCATTATATCCACCATTATCAAGTTCTTTACTTTTTTTATTTAATGCATAAAAAAATATTTCTCTAAAACCAATTTTTGTGTCAAACTTTAAATATCTGTAAAAAGGGATATAATAAATAGCATCAAAATCATTTTGGGTTTCAAACTGTTTTTTAACAGATTCAGAGGCGTGCAAATATGGCAAAAATCGTAAAGACATGCCCTCCGATTTTTCTTCAGATCTTAATGTCACATCAACATCAATTATTACATTTTTGATTTTATTTTTTTTCTCTAAAAGCAATTTCAAAACCAAATCAGATTCAAATAATTTAGATCCCTGCATTCCGAAATTAAATGCTTTTAAACCTTTATCAGTAAACATTTGCGTCACAAAATGATTATTTGCTCTTGACGAACCTAATATGACAACATCATATTCTGTTGGTGGAGAATTATAAATAAAGCCAATTTTATCTCTTTTATTTGATTGAAGAAAAGCATAAGAATAAACCTTATCCATTATTAACATCAAAATAAATGTCAAGATCAAAATCTTTAGAATGAAAAATAAAAACTTCTTTATATCCATATAATTATTTTGCAAGGCAAATTAATTTTGCTGCTACTTCCCAAAAAAATCTTTGATAATTCTTTCCGTAAATAATTTTGATCCCTCATCTGTCATATGCCCGCATGAAGAAAAATATTTATTTTCAATAACTGTATTCTCGTAATTGTGAATTTCTGGATATGCTTTTTTTACTTTATCAAAATAATTCATTCCCACAACATTTTCACACATAGGAGTCATAACAGCAATAAAATTGATGTTATTCTTTTTGCAAATACTTTTGATCTCCTCATAGTATTTATTATGTGGTAAAGGATTTAAATTGACAATATTATTTTTCATATTGCCATTCTTATGTTTTTTTAAGGGATAATATCCTAAATTATCTAAAGCATTAGTTTTTTCTTTTGAGGCTATTTTATAGGTTTCACGAAAACCAAGCTTAGAATCAAATTTCACATATCTATAAAAAGGAATGTAATATAACTGCTTAAAATTTTCTTCCGTCGAAAAATGATCTTTTATAACTTCTGAACAATGAATATAAGGCAAAAACTTTGCCGCCACGCCTTCAGATTCTTGATCATTAGAAAGATTCAAATCAGCTTCTAGAATTACATTTTTAATTTCATATTTTCTTTCGATCATCAATTTCAGCATTAGCGACGCTTCAAACAAATGTCCGCCACTCATACCGTAATTGAATGTTTTTAATCCTTTGTCTTCAAACATTTGAGCTACAAAATGATTGTTAGCTCGTGAAGAACCCAAAATCACTACATCGTATTTTTTTGCTGTAGAATTGAAAACGGTTTCGATTTTTCCACGGTTTTTTGATTGCATAAAAACATACGTATACATTCCGTCTAAAATAACTGCTGCTAAGACTGTCAAAAAAAAAATTCCTGCTATGTATAATAAAAACTTCTTCATTAAAATTGAAAATAAATAAATTCTTTATAGTCTGAATAAGTTCCAAAAGCAATAATTGCCATAATAGCTAGAGCCATTTTTAACCAACTTCTTTTTCCTGAGATTGGTTCCACTTTAGTTTTGTTATTCCATTCTACTAAAATGAATAAACCAATCATCAAGACTAATTCATAATTATATCTTTCGTTGTCTAAATACTGAGGGCTAAATTCTCCGCTAGTAACTATTCTTTTTAGATATAAAACAGCATCTGTGATGGTACGTGCTCTAAAAAATACCCATGCAACGCATGTCAGTAAAAATGTTGTTAGAATGCTAAAAAGCACTTTTACCGAATCTAAATTCCATTTTAAAGTAATAGAATCCATGTTGTTTCGATTGCTATTAGACAACAATAAAGGAAGGAAATAAACGGCATTTATGAATCCCCAAACAATGTATGTCCAATTGGCTCCATGCCAAAATCCGCTGACAATGAAAATGATGAATGTATTTCTAATTTTCATCCAAAGTCCGCCTTTGCTCCCTCCTAACGGAATGTACAAATAATCTCTAAACCAAGAGGAAAGCGAAATGTGCCAACGGCGCCAAAACTCGGCGATGTCTCTTGAAAAATAAGGGTAATTGAAATTTCGCAAAAGATCTAAACCAAATAATTTAGAAACTCCAAGCGCAATATCTGAATATCCTGAGAAATCTCCGTAGATCTGAAAAGCAAAATAGATTGCTCCCAAAATCAATGAAAACGAATTCATTGAAGGATAATGATCAAAAATCGCATTGGCATAAACAGCGCAAGTATCTGCGATAACCACTTTTTTTACCAAGCCCCAAACAATTTGATAAACTCCCTCTTTTGCTTTTTCTAAATTAAATTCACGTTTTACCTTTAACTCAGGCAATAAATGTGTTGCTCTTTCTATTGGTCCTGCAACTAAGAGCGGAAAATAGCTTACAAAAAGTGAATAATCGATAAAGTTGTATTCTGCTTTTATTCTTTTATAATAAATATCAATTACGTATGATAATCCGTGGAAAGTGTAGAATGAGATTCCAACAGGCAAAATTACATTCAACAAAAACGGACTTACTTTAAACCCAAACGAAGTAAACATTTCCGCAAATGAGGTTGCAAAGAAATTATAATATTTAAAGATTCCTAAAAATCCTAAATTGACTAAAATACTAAGCCAAAACCAGAATTTACGCTTTTTATCTGAGTCACTTTTTTCAATTTGAATTCCAGTGAAATAATCTAAAAATGTAGAAAAAACTAGCAGAAATAGAAATCTCCAGTCCCAGCAAGAATAAAAATAATAACTCGCAACAATTAATAAAGCATTTTGTGTGCTTTTAGTTTTATTGAAGACAAACCAATACAAGAAAAAAACGATTGGTAAAAATATGGCAAAAGCCAAAGAATTGAAAAACATAAATTTAAAATCAGTTTAAAATAAAAAAAGGCAGAAGTCTCTTGAGCATTTAGCTATACCATTTGTTAATGAATTCCTGAATTGGAAGATAAAAATCTTGGACATTTTCTTCCACTTTTTTAGGTTCCCAATTCCACCATGCAATTTGTTGCAGTTTACTTATAATTTCAGGGTTATATTTCATTTTTATTACTGTTCCTGGAATTCCGCCTACAATAGCATAATCAGGAACATCTTTTGATACAACAGATCCAGCCAAAATCGTAACTCCGTTTCCTATTCTAACATTGGGCAAAATAATAACATTCATACCAATCCAGACGTCATTTCCAATTATAGTTTTACTTTCTGGAGTAATGATGTCTTTTTTTAATTTGTTTTTTGATTCTTCATTCAAAAAGACGCTACTATCCCTCAAATGATTAAAGTGCGGAAAAGTAGTAATTTCGCTAACTTGATGATGCCCTGAATCTAATATAAAATTGACATCGTTTGCTATCGAACAGTATTTTCCTATTTCTAATGATGAATTGGTGTGCCATTGCCAGACAAATGCTCCATTGTGATAGGTTTTATATCCAATAGAAACATTTTTAGCAAGATGTAAATACTGCTTATTTTGTCCTTTTAAGAATATATAATATTCATTACCAAGGATTTTCCATGCTATTTTTCGTAAAAATTTTTTCATTTTACTATCTGCATTATTGCTTCCCAAGTGCGCTGCGAAGCTAATTGCGGCGGATGCTGATTAATAATTTCGAACCACTTTTCAACACTTTCTAAAGTTTCGTTTTTCTCCAATCCATCCTTAATTTTGGCAGCAATTTCGTCTGCAGAATTTAACCAGATAACAGCTTTCTGATCTGGCATTGATCGAAAATGAACGTATTTATAGATTTTAGAAACAGAAAAATCTGGATCAATTTTATTTGAGACATCGTAATTTAAATATGCACATGGTTTTTTCAAACAAGCATAATCAAACGCCATTGAAGATCCTAAATTTACAACCAGTTCTGTATGAAAAATGGTATTGACAAGCAACTTAACATCATCCTGAGTTGGTAAAACAGTATTCCATCCTGAACCTATTTTCTCCCAAATTGGATCAATTGAAACAATTAAATCTTTATTTTTAGTTAAAACCTCATCATATCTGCCTGAAAAATCAACAGGACAACGTCTAAATATAATCCCTAAGCAATGCTTTTTCTCTTCGTTTAATTTTCTAACTGCATTAGCAAAGTCAGATAAATATTGCGGATCATCGGGACAAGTAGTGGCATCGTCTCCAGAATAGCAGATGTATTTTTTATTCAAATCCATCTTATGCTTAGCAAAGAATTGTGCCTTATCCTCGATAATTTCTTGATCAAAATGACTTTCAAATTGTGGTGTTCCTACAACAAAAATCTGATTTTCATTTATGTACGGATAATACTTTTGAAGTTCAGCTTTCATGTGTTCGCTCCAAACAAAATAATAGTCCGTTTCAACTACCATTGTTGCTTTTGGCAAATTATCCCATGAAAAAATAAAAGTTCCTGTTGGTATTTTAAGTTCATTAGCTGCTAATAAAGGCGCAATTGCCAAAACAGGACGCTGATTGGTGCAAAATACAAAGTCAGGCTTTTCCTTTCGAAGTGTTTCTAAACAACCTCTATAAAATTCGGTTTCCCTTTCTTTGCTTTTTATCTTTTCTCGAACTTTTTCTAAGCCCTTTTCGGAATTATTTATTGAGATAAAGAATTTTGCAAAACAACTTTTAATGGTTCCTTTTATAGTTTTAAAAGAAAAAGGAAAACGATAGGAATCGTAAACAGTATCTTTTTCTTTTTTTATACTGAGATTAAGCTCAATATGTTTTCGAGCATTTTTGTAACTATCTGTTAAAGGATTTGGTTTCGCATTTTTAATTTTAATTTCATCAAAACCGATTTCTTTTAAATCAAATGGCGTATTGTTCCAATATGTGATATTAAAATTTTTCTCTAATCCTATTTTATAAAAATTAGAAAAAGCAAAATTTCTAAGCCCAACCCCGTCTGGCAATAAAATAAAAATCTTTTTTGGCATTAACTGTCTCTGAATTGTTTTTGGTGATTGAGTTGCCAAATATCCGATTTCTGTAGACAATTAAGAAATAATTCTGCACTATTTCCTTGTCCAAAATCATTCTCTGATTTTTGCACTTTATGAGAGTCTATTATTGAAAGAGCTTCTTCGATTTCTCTTTCGGAATAATCCACATTTATTATATCAGCATGTACTGCTCTATTTTGCTGTCTAGTGCCAATATTGATAATCGGAATGCCGTAATAAGGCGCTTCGCGAATACCTGCACTACTGTTTCCTATAATGAATTTACTATTTTTTAAAAGAGTCAAAAAGTATTCAAAACGAAGTGACGGAAAAATTTTAAACCGTTCATTATTTTTTAACTTTCCATAGCTATCCAAAATAAATTGGCTTCCTAAATCATTGTTAGGAAAAATAACGACATAATTATGATTATCCTTAAGCAAGGCAGAAACAAAATTTTCTGCATATTGCTTCATTACATTTATTTCTGTTGTAACAGGATGGAACATTACAATCGAAAAATCGGCATATGGAATATCATAATATTCTTTTACCGTTGCCAAATCTGGCAGTCGCTCCGAAAACATGATATCAATATCTGGAGAACCGATTGTAAAGACAGATTCTTTTATTTCCCCCATTTGAATCAATCTTTTTTCGGCTTCGGCATTAGAGGTAAAATGTATATGACTCAGTTTGCTTACACTATGCCTTATCAATTCATCAACAGTTCCCGAAACTTCGCCTCCTTCAATATGAGCTACGAGAATATTGTTTAGAGACCCAACTATTGCGCCAGCTAAAGTCTCGACACGATCACCATGAACGACTATCATGTCTGGTTTTATAGTATTGCAATAACTTGAAAATCCTTCGATTGTTTTTGCAAGAGTAAGGTCCATTGTAGTTTCATGAGTATGATTCACGAAAGTGTGGATGTTTTTAAAATTGCATCGTTCAATTTCTATCAGGGTATACCCGTATTCTTCTTGCAAATGCATACCGGTTACGAAAACAAAAACCTCAAATTCATGATGTTTTTCAAGAATTGTAATTAATGATTTTATTTTTCCAAAGTCGGCTCTGGTACCCGTTAAAAAAAGGATTTTTTTCATTTGATATTACTGAATATCTTCCCAAGTTAATTGTTCATCATTCTCAATATCTCTAGTTGCTGTTTTACCAATTATATCATTAAAACTTTCAGCTAAAATTTTTCCTGTTCCAGGTCTTTTTACCCAAATATTTTCTTTAGTAAAAACTTCTCCCTTTTTAATTGAAGCAATAGAGCAAACTGTTGCAAAAGCGAAGTCAATAGTCACTTGCTCTTCGTCTGCAGGTTTTTTTGAGCCTCCACGCATTTGAGCAATTTCTGCACTTGAAATGATTAGTTCACGACAAGCATTTTCATCCATACTACAAACAATATCTGGACCTGTGCGTTGCATGTGATCTGTAAAATGTCTTTCTAAAATGCTAGCCCCTAAAGCAACAGCCCCCAAACATGCATTGTTATTCAAAGTATGATCACTTAAACCGAAAACTTTGTTTGGAAAAGCTTGACTTAATTCTACCATCGCACCAAAACGAACCAAATGAATTGGTGTTGGATATAAATTTGTAGTATGCAATAAAGCAACAGGAACATTATATTTATCAAATACCGCTACTGCTTTTTGAATGCTTTCAATTGTATTCATACCCGTACTCAAAACAACAGGTTTTCCAAAAGAAGCAATATGCTCTAAAAGCGGATAATTATTGCATTCACCAGATCCTATTTTGTAGGCTGGAATATCAAACTTTTTTAATCTTTCAGCTGCTGCACGAGAGAATGGTGTCGAAATAAAAATCATGCCTTTGCTTTCTACATAGTTTTTAAGTTCTAACTCATCTGCTTCGTTAAGCGAACAGCGTTCCATAATTTCATATATCGAAACATCTGCATTTCCAGGAATGACTTTTTTGGCTGCACCAGTCATTTCATCTTCAACAATATGCGTTTGATGTTTTACCACTTCTACCCCCGCTCTCTTCGCTGCATCTACCATTTCTTTGGCAACTTGAAGAGATCCTTCATGATTAATCCCGATTTCGGCAATCACTAATGGTGGATAATCTGGTCCGATTTTACGGCCTGCTATTTCGATATATGGATTCATTTTTTTATTTGTTTTTATATAAATATTGAGCGTAGTCAAAATCTTCCTGCTTATCAATATCAACGCTGGCAAAAATATGATTTATCTCAAATGGAAAAGCATCTTTTGATATAATTATATCATTCAAAATTTTTTCAGATTTTGTAATGTAAAGTAAGCCATTTTCAAAAAAAAGAGGTTCGAGATCTTGACTTCTTTGTCCTATTTCATAATTAAAAGGGATGAACTTACCATCATGTATCTTCCCAAACTTCTGATGATTTCGGGAAACTGTAAATAAGCTGTCATGATTTCCTTTTACATAAATATCAAATGCTTCTTTAAGTAAATTTTCTGGACGCAACGGGTTTGTTGGCTGTAATAAAATTACATTTTCAACATTTTCCTCGATTGATTCTAAAACATGCTTTAATGCTGTTACTGTCGGTTCTAAATCTCCAGACAAAGATTCTGGGCGAGCGATTACTTTTGCGCCATATTCTAATGCAATTTTCTTTATTTTATCATCGTCTGTTGAAACATAAATTTCATCAATTATGGCGCTATTTTGTTTTGCGTACAAAATAGAATGAGCTAAAAGAGGAATTTTATCCAACAACTTTATGTTTTTTTCTGGCAATCGTTTCGAACCTCCACGCGCTGGAATTATTGCAATAGTTTTCATTAGCTAAAATTCAATTTTGCGTTTTCAATAATTGTATTCATTCCTTCATTCCAACTTTTTGTAGAATATAAATTTTCAGGAATCTGGATAGTAGGAGTTTCTTTTTCCTCTAGAAATGATTTTATTTCGTGCCTCCAGTCTTCAATAAAATTGGGATTTTCAATCAGTTTGCCAAGTTTCCCATACTGTAAAACTTCTGGAACTCCTCCGTTTGCAGAAGCAATGCAATAACAGCCACAATGTAAAGCTTCGATCAAACTCAATCCAAAACCTTCATGCCAGAGTGTTGGGAACAAATAACAATCTGCCATTTGATAATACTTTGGCAAATTATTATTGGGTAATCTTCCTAAAAAAGAAACTCCTTCTATTTTTATATCTCGATTTGCACCAATTACTAATAGAATGGCGTCATTTTGGATGGCATTAATTCTTTTCCAAACATCTAAAATAAAATCTAATCCTTTTTTAGGACGATCCTGAGAACACCAGATAAAAACTTTTTTATTTGTAATACCTAACTGTTCCCTTAACTTTTCTTTTTCTTCGAAATCTACTTTATGAAACTTAGAGGTGTCAATTCCGTTATGTAAAATTGAAAATTTTGTTGGCAAAACAGTATAGTAGTTTTTATGTGCTTTATAAGAATCATGAGTCAGCACAACCATTTCATCTATACCTTCAAAAAACCATCTGCCATAAAAATTTTCGTGAAAAGGCGGAAAACCATGGTAAAAAAACTGAAGATAACACTTCTTTCTTTTCTTATGTTTTTCTAAAAATTCAATTAATGGTTTTACAATTCCAAAATTATCAATGATTTGGATTATGAATTTATCTTCTTTTTCAAGAATCTTTTCAAGTTCATTAAAATAACCTAAATATTTATTTTTTAAAACTCTTGTTTGAAATTTTATCCAATTAGTATTCTTAACAATTCCGTATTCTATTTGAGGATAAGTATGTTCTGGCTTTGCACAAATTATATAATCCACTTTATGGTCATCACTTAAATAGTTGTGATATAGTATTGTCCAGCTTCCTATACCTGAAAAAGGTAAAGGTATTTGCGAGATTAGAATAACTTTAGACATTTAGTGTGATTTGAGTAAAATTATAAATCTTTTATTTTTTTTATTTTGAAATTAATGCTTTTTAGATCACTACTTATTTCATAAGAATAAGGAAAAACATGGTAAAAGGAAATAATATGAAGCAATAGCATATCATTAATTTCTTTTAAAGAATAGTATTTAGGAACTGTTTTCCCTACTATTTTTTTCACTTTATATTTTAAGGTATTTTGAAAAGAATCTTCTACAAATTGAATTGACAAGATTCTTTTTTCATATCTAGGCAATTCTACAAATAAAAAATGATTAACCACTTCTATTTTATTAGTTAGAATTATTGAAGATTCATGGCTTTCTAGTTCATAATACTCTTGTTCTGAAATGGGCATTCCCCAATTTTCGCTATTTAATTTAATCACTCCATTATTTCTGTTGTTAATTAAATGCTGCTGATTTAATCTGGCAACTCCTTTTAATTGAAGATCTTTAGTTAAAGTATTTCTTTCACTTTTTCTATAACTTTCATGCCATTGGTGTAAAAGCAAAATATCTTTATCATAAAAAGCACTTTCTAGCCCAGCTCGTAATAATCTGCTATGAATATCATTGTCTTCTGCTCCCCAAAAGTGCAAAAATTCATCAAACGCTTGAATCTCGTTTATCGCTTGCATAGGAAATAATGATAATCCTTGTGCTCCATCCTTACTAGAAATCGAAATTTGGTAATCTAAAAAATCTTTATCAATAGCTGTTTCTGCTTTAGTTAAAAAACCTACTTTAAAATAATAAGCTTTTTTAGGGTGCTGCAATTTGACAAGAATATCTATAAAATCATTTCTAAAAATAATATCAATATCTGCAATAAAAACAAAAGGTGTTTTTGTCAATTTTAGACCTACATTTATTGCTTTAGAACGCGACCAAGGCTGTTTAGTATGGTAACTATAAAAGTATTCTGCAAAACCATATGAATCAACTAAACAACGAACTTGATGTGAATATTCAAGTTTAGATCCATAGTCAACAAACAATATCGTAAAATTTTGATTTGTTTGATTTTGCAAAGAGTCCAGTGATTTTTTAATTCTAATAAGGTCTCTATCTCGATAAGGAAAAATTACAGTTATCATTTTCTTATACTACTTTTGATAATCCCTTTAATTCTTTTCTTCCAATTAAAAAATCTTTTTTTTAAAACACTAACACTATTCATATTTAGAGATGCCGTTTGGATTTGGAACTCTTTTAAAAGAGCATCAATTCTTATTGTTTGATCTTCATAAACTTGATATGCCCGAGCGTACCAACTGTGAAAAGCAATTTTATTTCCGTTAACATCAAGAACTATATTTCCAGTCTGATCGTCGTTAACTGGGTTTATGGTATCGAGGTATAGAATTTTATAGTTATTCAGGAGAGCCCAAAAATAAAAGCAATAATATGGTTCTTTAAGACTTTGTATGTCGTAATTATATTTTAAAAAAGCATAATCTTTATTCTTGTAAATTTCAGGAATAAATTTTTGATGCTCTTTAACAACCTTAAAATTATACTTCTCTTTCAGTTTCTTAAAATTTATTATAGAGAAAAAAGTATTAATAGCTTCAGGATTATGAAATCTATGTTTAATTAGTCCTCCATCTCTAACTCCACATATCTGATAATCATTTTTGTCCATATGTTTAATTAAATCAAAAACAAGATTTGAATCGTAAAAAAACACATCTTCATCTGCCATTATGATCCATTCATATTTCTTATTTTTAAGCTTTTGAAACATAAAATCAATACTGTTTAGACCATACATTCCATTAGTACCATCAATAACTATCTTATCGATTTTTTCTGGAAAAATTGTTGCCGTCTTTTTATACAATTCAAAATTTGCAACAGTAGTAAGAATAGCAATTTTCTTTTTATCAATCATATCAAATAATTTTCAGCATCTTTAGAAGGTAATCCTTTGAAGATTAGGAAGTACTTCATAATTTTTTTATTTAAAATAAATTTACAAAAAACTTTACTTTTAACAGTATAAAGCCATTTTGAACTAGATCCAATTGATTTCAGTTTAAAATCAATTTCCGGAGTATCTTTTTCTAATTTTGAAACTTCATTATACATCCATTGTTCCACAACATTTCCCATATGATAAGCATAATTATCTTCTGTAGATAAGCGCCAAAAACCATTTTTTACTACCGGAATATCTAAGATCTTACTTTCGCTGTCCCCTCCTAATTTATAATTAGAATATTTTACTTCTAAGCTATTAAAAATTTCTCCCCTGTAAGTTCCTACAAAATGTCCTGCTCCAATAACGGCTTTTTTGTTGTTACTTGAAATTGTAAAATAATTTTCTAAATGAGCACTATTGTAAAAATCTGGATTTCCGACACTAACGGCAAAGTTTTTTAAAGCTGAAGGATTTTTAACTTTTGAAAAAGCCAGTTTTTTTGAAAAAAAATTATCCCAATAAATATTAGAAGTAAATGTTCTCAATGAGCGAGATGATGGCGTAGGACAAACTACTCCCGCTTTAGAAAAATTTTCAAAAATTGAATACGTGGCTTTTTGCCAGTCATTCAGAAATAAAACATCTGAATCTGTGATTGTAATTAAGGGGAAATTATGACCAACTATGCCTTTTAAAATCGCATTTAATTTTCCAATGTTTGTAGTTTCTAAAACTTCATGAATTTTTTTCTCCAAATACAATTCTCGCAAGTAATTCTTCACCTCATCACAACTTCCATTATTAATAACAGTTATAAAAGTTTTTTTATGAACAGTAAGAAATAATGACTCTAAGCATAGTTTAAGAATCTCCAAACTATTTTTAAAATAATCATTTTGATTTGGAATATAAACAGGAATAATAATTTGATGAGAATATACCAAACTAACCGTTTCCTGATCTTTATTCGGATTAAAACCTAACCTCATTTCATAATAGTTTTATACATTTCAATCACTTTCTGTTTGTTTTCAAAATAATCTAATCTTTCGTTTGCTATTTGCTTGTTTTTTAAGGATGCCTTTTCTACTAAATTTAAATCTGAAATTGCTTTTAAAATATTCTCTTTAATCTCTTCAACCGATTCTGGATTTTGAATTAAAAATCCGTTTTCATTATTACAAATTATTTCTTCGGTAACTCCGCCTGGATTTGATTGTATTGGAAGAGCTCCCATAACAATTGCCTCTAGCAAAGTATTAGGCATTCCATCTGAAATACTATTTCCTACGTAAATTAAAGATTTCCCCATTAGCTCAGCCAATTCACTATGTGAAAGCTCATGTCTGTCAAAAACACTAAAGTTCAACTGAGTGTTTTTTATATAATCTTTCACTCTTGAATGTGAGCCAAAGACAATTACTTTGTAATCTGATATTTCTTTTTCTATCAAATGCAGTGCTTTAACAATGTTTAAGCCTCTACCCAAATTATGTTCATATCCTTTTACTAAAATAATTTTTCTTTCAAAAACTGGCAGTTTTAAAGGTTCCAATTCTTGTATTTTATAACCAGTCCCACCAGGAATTACACCCAAAAATTTTCCGGAAAAATGCAATTGAACAGCTAAATTGAAATCCCTTATACAATCCGTATGCAGAAAATCAACCCTTTTTAAAACATTTGTGATTTTATTATTATGTGTCTTAAAGTTCATATAATAAAAAAGGTCACTGCCCCAACAAGAATACAGCCATTTTATTTTTGGAAACTTCTGCATTGTTTTCAAAATAGGATATGAACAACTTTGCATTTCAAAACTATGAATTACATCTGGTTTTATTTCTAAAATTATGTTCTCTAAGGCTTCATTTGCTGTTACTTCTAAATAAGGAAGAATTTTTTCATATAAGTTAGGGTAGTTTTTACTCAAAAAAAATTCTCCTTTAATATGAGGCTGTTTTCTTTTTTTCCACCCTGTGAATTGTGTTACAGAATTTGGGGTTTCAAGTTCTCCCCTTCCTAAAACATCAAACCAAAAGAGCTCAAAATCTGTATCTACAAGATTTTCAATCCATCGAATCACGTGGAGAGAACGCATTGAAACTAAAAGAATTTTCATTTTGCCAAATGATTTGTAGAAATAATGGCGCTAACCAAAATATATAATTAAAAACTATAAAATTATTCTATTTAAAAAACCCAAATTCAAAGATATTAGTAAATCAGCTATTCTATTTTTTCTATATAATAAATTTGGCGCTCCCCATTTCGTATGATACTTCACATAATCATCAAGAACTTTTTTGTCTTTCAAAAGATATTTATTGCTCTCGGTAAGAACATAGCTTGGTAATTTATTTATATCCAAATCCACATTTTCTTGAAGTTTTTTATATCCTTCGCTTAAATCTTCACGGTTTTTTTTGACTTTTTCTCTTTCTAAGTGCTCAACCTTAGAAGAATTAACCAAAGCATGTTTAATATTATACTTTTTTAAAGTCATAGCATAATCATTGTCAGCGTAACTAAAATTAAATGTTTCGTCTAAATAGCCTATTCTCTTCAAAACATCTTTATAAATTATTAAGCACCACCCTTGAATATGTGTTCTAACTTTATACCCTAGTTCAAATTCATTCAAGAAATTTTCATCGTTGACATTTCCACTCGGAGAAAATGATTTTATCTTCTTATTATTTTTACTTACCTCGTGTATGGCACGAAACCAGTTTTTATAAAAAATTATATCATTATTGCATAATGCCACGAATTGTCCTTTGGCTTCTTTTATTCCTATATTTAAAAACTTATGGAAATTAAAATCTGTTTCTGGAATAATTACTTTAACAAATTCTGGATAAATAAATCCAGACTCATTATAGTTTTTATTTGATTCTACTAAAATAATTTCCAAATCAATATCTTTTTCAGATTCAATCAAAGAAGTGATACAATTAGAAGTCATCTCAAATAATCCTTCTGTGGTTGTGTATGATAATATTATTACTGACAATTGCATATAATTACTTCCTTATTTTTTGTATTTTTCTAAAAAAGGCTTTTATCATTTTAAAAAAACCAACACTAATTAATACTTGTTTATTTTTCTGTGCATACAACTCTATAAAATCATCAATTGAATTACATTGAATATAATGCAATTTATCCCACAATTCAGGTTTTAACGGATGTATATTTTGATAATTTTTATAATTATTAATATCTAAATCTCTCCAAAATTCGAAATGCTTTTGTGTGTCAAAATCATCCTTATGTCCCCAATTTGTTATCTTAAAAAATATTTCTTCTTCAGATCTAGCCCAAGATTGATGAATAGCTTTTGCATTTATAAGATGGTTACTAATACTATAATTTGTTCTGGGTCCGTCGTATTTTTTATAGTTTGTAATGAAGGGAAATCGCTCATTGTTTTCTATATAAAGATATCCCTCAGGAAGTTTTTTGAATAGCGTTATCCAAATTCCCTTAAAGATGACAGGAGTAAATTTTGGAAATATTGTTAGATACCAATGTTGTTTTAAGAATTTTTTAATTTTTTTAAAATCATACATATATTCATCAACATCGAGTTGGATTAACCAACCATCGCCCATTCTTTTTAAAAGCATGTTTCGTTCTCGAACATCGCATTCAATTGGAGACAATCCTGGAACATAAAACTCATCAAAGTAAAACTTGATTTTGTTTTTAACATCAAAACGTTTAATTTCTTCAAAAAACTCTTCTTCAATTTCAAATGAATTTCCGCTCCATGTTAAATAATTTTTATCAATGGCTAAAAAAATTGCATCAACATAATCATAGACTTGTTTAACTGATGTAAAAAACATTTTATAATCATAAGACAGAAGATATCCTACCTTTATTTTCATCTTTTTATTAATTATTCTATTAAATAGACATTTTTTAATTCAAAAAACCTCTTAAAAATTCTATCTTTTTATCATTAGAGAAGTTATCAATATAGGTTTTCTTAATATCGATGCATTTTTGTAAAAAAATAGCTTCGTCATAATCTAAGATTTCAATCGCTTTCTTACTTAGATCTTCTTCATCAATTGCAATCAATTCTGGAAACTTGTTTAATCTATCCTTCATTGCACCAACATCATAAGACAAAATTGGCAGGCCATAAGCCATGATTTCTAATGCAACATTTGGTCCTCCTTCATATTTAGAAGTAATTAAAAAACAATTAAAAAGATCAAAAAAATCATACACTTCATCATGTTTAACCTCTTCAAAACTAATGGTAATTAATTTTTCCAAGTTTTTTTCTTTAACTAAATTCCTGACACTATTATAGTAATTCTCATCGCAACCTCCTTTAATAATTAATCTTGCTTGTAGACCTTTATTCTTAAGATTCTCTATCAAATTTATTGCGTGTTCGAATTGTTTCTCTTTCGAATATCTACCTAAAATTCCAAAATCGTAAAGATTTCTTTTTCTTTTATTTCTTACCTTATTAATGGCAATGCCTTCATTGAAGAGTAAAATTTCTTGTGCAACAGCATTTTTAAGACCTAATGTATTAACAAAAAAATCTTTTTGTTTTTGAGATGTTACGATATTGTATCTTATTTGAGACAAATATTTTATAGCGGTATTTTCTAGTGGGTTAAAAAATACAGTAGTGTATTTTATAACTATATTTTTTTTTGATTTGTATAGTTTAATTAATGGAATATAATCATTCACCAGAGATGTTTTGGTTATGATATATATTTTATCAAACCTTGATAATTTTTTGAATCTCCAGTAAAGAAAGTCTAAAGGAAGAGATTCTAGCCTTAGTTTTCTCTTTATACTTTTATTTATTATATATATATATATATTATTGTAAAAAGCAGGTCTCTTAAAAAACTTTATCTTTCTATCAATAAATATGTTTGCAGTAAACTTTAAATCAAACGCACCAGCCACAAAAATATGCACCTCGTCAATCTCAGAAAAAGAAGCAAAAGCATTTGCTGTATGAATTGTTTCTAATTCACTACCGCCAGCAAATTGAAAAAATGGTGTCGTTATTAATATTTTCATTTGAATAAATTATATCCCTTATTAAAGAACTTTAGACCAAAATATCCGCCAAAACTTTTGAATGCTCCTTTCAAATCAAATAATAAAATTTGAGTAAATACTAGATTCTTAAAAAGATAAAAATCATGTTTATTTTTTTTCAATAAAGCTTCTCGCAGATAATATTTATTTCTAGAGATTATAAATTGTTTAAATTCAACAGTTTGAATTTTCTTTTTCAATAGCAGAATTAACAAATGTTTTCTTCGTGCTTTAAATTCAGATATAATTTCTTCAAAATTACATCTTACAATTTCTCTAGAAAGCGAATCGTTATGTATACGATAATTGATTAAAACCTCATTAACATAATTAATTTTTGGCTCTTGATAAAGCATTCGTAAATTAAAATCCCAATCATCTAAGTTTGATATTTTTTCATCAAACATTTTTTTTTGTTGCTCTAAAAAATTACGTTTCCAGAGAGGCCCTGAGACATAAAAAGTAACATTGCCTACTAAATAATCTTCAACTAAATTGTTCGGTATAATATTATTCTCTCCCAAAAGCACATTAGTTTCTAAATCACTATGCACTATTTTACAAACACTGCAATCAAAATTATTATTGATTGAAAAAAATTGTTTTTCAAGAAGATTATCATACATTAAATCGTCACTATCAAACCACTTTATGTACTCTCCTTTGCTTATTTGGTAACCAAAATTTCTACAAGAATTTGGCCCTTTTAAAATTTCAAAGGGTCTTCTATGATATTGAAAACGATTATCTCTATCAATAAAGTCATTTAAAACATCTTCGGTTTTGTCAGTTGATCCATCATCTACAACTATACATTCCCAATTTCCATAAGTTTGTGCTAATATACTATTCAGTGTTTCTCTTATGAGGTGTGCCCTATTATATGTTGGAATAATTATTGAAATTAAAGGTGTCATGTGGCCAAATTATCCTTAAAAAATCTACGAATACATTTTAGAAAAGGAACAAATTTGCCATTTTTCAGATAGTATTTAAGTAAAAACCTCCATTCATCAGGAGTTGCTTTTCTATTCTTTTTTATAGCAATTTCATATGTCATTAAGAACTCGTTTCTTTGGCTAGGCGTAAAAAAATGTAATTTTTCTCGAACTAAATCTGTAAAGAACATTTGTTCTGCCCTAATTTTAGGCTCAAAATTATCTTTTTTACTTGTAATATTTATTTTGGAAAGCCTAACAACAACATAGCTACTATTTATTGAATATACCTCCTTATTTTCGCTAAAATCTATCCATGCCATATCATCACTATGCCAAGCTAACGGGTATTCTCTAAATCCATGTTTTAAATAAGATTTTCTAGTAAAAATATGTTCTGATAATGAGCTTCTAGTAAGTCCTTTAAATCTTTTATAATAAAAATTTGGAGCTGTGTCCCATTTTTGATGTTCAAATTTTTCCGAAGTTTTTCCGTTTTCCTCAGTAAACGTTTTAGAAGCAAATCTTACAACATTGGTTTTACTCTGAAATTCTTGTAGGTTCAAATAAAAATCTTCTACAACATTATTAGATAAAAAATCATCATCTCCTAAAATCATGATCCATTCTTCTACTCCAGTTAAGGCAATGCAACGATCCCATTGTTTAGTAAGTGAACTTCCTCCAAGATTAGTCTCAAAACGATGGTAGACGAAATTAAACTTATCTTTATACTTTTCTAATAAAGCAATAGGTCTTTCTGGACTAGCATCATCGCCAATATACACTTTGAATCTTTGATCTGTTTGATTTTTCAAAGACTCTAATGTTTGCTCAAAAAATGTTAATTTATAATATGGAATAATTATTGCAAGCATTTATTGAAATAATGATTTTAAAAATTTGACGTGAAATTTACTTAAAGGCTTAATCCATAGCAATTTTATCCACAAATAAAATGCTGGTCCTTTAAGTTTAAGTTTTAACAGTTCAGTAATAAATTTTGTTCCATTTTTGAATTCATAATTTTTTGAGGAAATAAAATTAGATTTATTTAGTGGTAAAAAGTTTTGATATACATCATGTATTTTCAAAGTCGATTTATACCATCCTTCATTTAAAACTCCAATGGAAAGATGCTCTAATAAAATATCTTTTGTGACTACCACTCTATAACCTTTTCTCAAATATTCAAATGAAAAATTTAAGTCATAATTATGAAAACCTTTTAAATTAGTGTTAAACAAAATCGAGGTATCTTTTCTCGCGGCCATAAAAACTCCATCAATAGTTACTACATCTTCTAAAGAGGTATTTTGAAAACCTTTTGACCAATATTCTTTTTTCCCATCTCGCAAATATTGATTGATATGAATAAATAAATCTTCATCTGGACTTTCCCACCATGGTGACGGCATTTTTGTTTTACTCTTAGAACCGGCAATGCCTATCAAACCAATATTTAAGTCCTTATTGAACACTTCAATTACAACTTGTCCCCAATTTTGAGTTATGAAATGAATGTCATCATGAATAAAACAAACTATACTGTGTTGACTTTTTATAAGACCAATGTTGTAAGCTTCAAAAATTGAATATTTAGTATCAGAATTATCGACTGTAATTAATTCATATGCCATACCAATAGTTTGCTCTATATTCTTAAGTAAATTATTCGGTATTGATTTTTCTCTCGAACAAATAATCACAGAAATCATGAAAAGACTCTTTTTAATTTTATCATCAAATTTTTTCTGATTTTATATCTTTTGAAAAATTCATCATAAACAGCAATTAAAACAAAAAAACCTTTCATTTTTTGATTGTTTCTTATTAATAAAATCCCTATATCATATTTTAAAGATTTAGTAATTTTGTTATTCTTTAAACGAATAATATTGCTGTTAACTGGCTTTTTATATTTTAAGATTGAAAGCATTACTTTTCTCATCTTAAAATTAATATCATTAATTAGACTTCTGTCATCAAGTTTTACTGTTTTAGCAATAACGCTATTAGAATGATATCTAAAGTTATTAAGTGATTCTGCAATAAAAGCAACTTTACAGTCAATAATTTGTTGAAAATAGATTATCCAATCCCCACAAGTTCTTAAATCATTATTTAAAACTAAGTCTGGAGTTATAACAAGATTTTTTTTTCTTAGCAACACTGCACTAGCATTTGGAATCACATTTTTGTAAATTAAGAATTTTTCAATAAAAATATTTCCATCTAATGCAAAATCTTCACTAAACTGCTCTACATCTAAGTCATCTGTATAATCTTTCCAATTTCCAGTAACTTCATTATATGAATTAACCTTATTAGATTGACAATAAGACAAAACTACTTCTTCATCAAGTAATAATGGTGTTATTAGTTTTTCAATAAAATCATGACTACAATAATCATCAGACTCTGCGATCCAAATAAAATCTCCCTGCGCCAGATCAATACCTTTTTGCCATTGCTTAAATGTATTTCCTGAATTTACAGTATTGAAAATACAATGACTGACTTTTTTTTTAGATTCGTATTCTGATAATATTTGCCTACTGTTATCTGTACTGCAGTCATCCAACAAAATAACTTCAATATTTGGATAGATTTGATTGAAGATACTGTCAAGACGTTTTTTTAAATAATTCTCATGATTGTAATTTGGAACAATTACTGACACCAAAGGCAAAGAGAAATTCATTATTTAGTATGCAATATTTGATTTCTAAAAACTGTAAATCCAAAGAAAGTTTTACAAAATAAATTCACTATGAACTTCTTGCTGGTCAGTTTTTTTTGTTCTTGTTCTATTTTACAAATTACTTTTACATATTCTTCATGAAACAATCTACTATGCTTTTTTACAATATAATCTTGATTTAATAAAACCATATCATTTGTAAACGAACGAATCATAGATTTGTTCGAAACAAAATATTTAAAAGTAACTTCATGCAGATTAAAAAACGTAGCCTTTTGATTACTTAAAGAAATCCAAAACTCCCAATCTTCATGACCTTGATTTGGCATATTCTCATCATAGCCGCCTACTTTTTGCCATAAATCTTTTTTAAAAATTGCACAAGCGTCAATATAATTATGAACTAACATTTTTTGCAGATTAAAATCACCTACTTTCCATAACCCTTCTCTCTCTCCGAAATACTGTGCATAACCATGGACCACACCAATATTTGAATCCTTTTTAAAAACCTCTAACGCTTTTTTACAAAAATCTTTATTGACAAGATTGTCAGAATCTAATGGAAGTATGAATGTTCCTCCTGCTCTTTCAATTCCATAATTTCTTGCTTTACCTAATCCTTCATTTTTTTTTGCGAAATACTTAAACCGCTTATCTATGTGAGTCCATTTAGTTGCAATTTGTTCAGTCGCATCTGTAGAGCCATCGTTCACGATGATTACTTCCCAATCACTAAAATCTTGGTTTAAAACAGATTCTAAAGTAGCTTCTAACGTAGCCTCGGAATTGTAGCAAGGAGTGATTAAACTTATTTGTGGAGACATTGAAGTATTTTTATTATGCAATATTATTAGTTATCTTTTTTCCTTTAATCTAGATTGCACATATTTAATTATTAATTTAAAATAAACTCTACCATCTTTTTTTCCATCATTTATTCTATTAAATTGCCTTTTATAAAAAACCAATTGATTTTCTTTCTGTTGAAAAAAATCTGGATGAACAATATGTTTCCCTTTGAAATTATCCAATAAATCAAGTTTAGCAAATAAACTTGAATCTCTTGTAAATAACAACATATTTTGTCTGTACCAGACATCTATGATCTTATTATCCCAAAATACTGGTCTAAAAACATCATACATTTTAAAACCCAAACTTTCAAAAATAGTAATCCAATATTCAGGAGACTGTTCGTTAAGATGATTTTGTCCTCCTTGATTTGGAATAGCTGCTGAAAAGACAACTGTATCACTTAAGTTTGAAAGAGTATTTATAAAAGTAACTGCACTGTCAATACTTAAATGTTCTGCCACTTCTAAAGAAATCGCTAAGTCATACTTCTCCTTTGAAAAAAAATCCTTTTCAAGATCATGACTAAGAAATTTACTTTTTTCTATTTTTAGTAATTTCTCGTCTACGTAATCACCATCAATTCCTAAAACCTTCTCTACTCCTTGATCTTCAAATACTTTTATCCAAGTTCCTATACCGCAACCTACATCAACTACAGAAATAGGCTTTAATAATTGCATAATATAAGGAATTACAACTTCGGCTGCTTTAAAATTATGTACATGTTCTTCGTGTATATACTTAACAGTCTGAGTGCTGATCTTTTTAGAAGAATTTAATATCTTGGTCATAAAAATAGTTTAACTTTTCTTGAATCGGTTTTCTATTATCAAACGAGCTTAATAGATTAAAATGGAACGCATCAATAATTGTATCAATATTGTTTTCTTCATCTCCAAAGTAAATATCTGCAGTATATGTTTTAGATTTTATGATTCTAAAAACAGGAAACGTTAAAGTAATTATGCCCTTTAAAGAATCTGTGGGAAGTTTATCTCCAGTATTTCTATTATTCAGTCCTAAAATTTCTACATCATCTGCATCTTTTATAACTATACCGAGTACTGCTTCATTAAACTTTGACTTCAAGTTATACGTAAATTTAAAATCAACCTTTGCCCCAGTAATTAAAGTGCTCGTAATTATTTCATTACAACGCATCTCTAAATTTACAATGCCAAAATCTTTTATTTTTTTATTAGGATGGTTATTGAAATTAAAATGACCATTTTCTGTTGATACATCAGTTAAATTATTATTTGATGTAAGATAGTAATCAACCGATTTGCCAATTTCTCCTTCAAAAGCTACTTTTCCATGTTCTAGAACAATTCCTCTAGTACATAAACCTCTTACAGCAGCCATATTATGACTCACGAACAAAACAGTTCTCCCTTCTCCTTTAGAAATATCCTGCATTTTTCCAATTGCCTTCTTTTGAAATTCAGCATCACCAACTGCCAAAACCTCATCTACGACCAAAATTTCAGGTTCTAGAAAAGCCGCAACAGCAAATGCTAAACGAACTGTCATTCCAGAACTATATCTTTTCACTGGAGTATCAATGTAACGCTCGCAACCAGAAAATTCTATAATTTCGTCAAGCTTAGAAGTAATTTCTTTTTTGGTCATTCCTAAAATCGCACCATTAAGAAATATATTCTCGCGTCCCGTCATTTCGCCATTAAATCCAGTTCCAACTTCTAATAATGAGGCAATACGGCCTCGAGATTTAATACTTCCTGTGGTA
>Ga0079104_1000103_pt1 | contig 124578 bp, 99 predicted proteins | sample MedtruBG_FD_76829 | JGI IMG/M metagenome (GOLD analysis project Ga0079104, IMG submission 76829) | Root nodule microbial communities of legume samples collected from California, USA - Medicago truncatula BG | ecosystem: Host-associated > Plants > Roots > Nodule | place: USA: California...
GTAAACGCTGGAAGCGTATCGGGAATCTTGATCGGCATAGTTAGGCCCCACAAACAAAAAGCCGGCAACGAAAAATCGCAACCGGCCCGTGGGAAGTGAAGTCTAACTTCTCGCGGCCCTTTAGCGACTTTTTTAACGTGGCTGCAAGCCGGCCGGCCAAATCACCACGGAAGTTCGGTTTATCAGATAATCCTTGCCGGCCCCGCCGTCAATGGGAGCAAATTCGACCCGGCACCACCATGGCGCGATGGAAATAAGCATAGGTCCTGCTTTCCCTGCCCCCACCCTTTGCGCTATGGGCAATGCCCATGGCCAATTCGACCTTCACAATCCTGCTCGGCGGCAATCTTGCCGTCACCGATCGCGTCAGAAACGCGATTGCGGGAAGCCGTGTGATTGCCGCCGATGGCGGCATGCGTCATGCGGTCGAACTTGGCGTGATACCAGAGCTGTGGGTCGGCGACTTCGACTCCTCCGACGAAGAGCTGATCGCCCATTTCCCTCAAGTCGAACGCAAAACCTATCCGCCGGCCAAGAACGAGACCGATGGTGAGATTGCCACGGCCGAGGCGATCGAGCGCGGCGCAAGGCGCCTGATCCTGATCGGCGCGCTCGGCGGCGAGCGTTCCGACCACGCGCTGCAGCATTTTCTGCTCGCCATGGGTTTGGCCGAGCGCGGCTTCGATGTTCTTCTCGCCTCGGGTGACGAGGAAGCCATGCCCTTTCTGCCGGGCACGAAAACGATCGACCTTCCCAAGGGCGCGCTGTTTTCCGTTCTCGGCTTTTCTGACCTGTCAGGCCTCGACATTCTCGGCGCACGATATCCGCTCAAGGATTTTTCGCTGCCCTTCGGCTCTTCCCGCACGGTTTCGAATGTTGCGGAAGGGCCTGTCGAATTCCATCTAAAGAGCGGCAAGGCGATGATCCTTGCCCGTCCCCACGATTTTTCCGGAGCATAAACGGTCCTCATGGCACCTCCTATTCTCAAGCTTGACGACATTTTCCTGAGCTTCGGCGGCACGCCGCTGTTGGACGGAGCCAGCCTGCAGGTTGAGCCGGGCGACCGCATCTGCCTCGTTGGCCGCAACGGCTCGGGCAAGTCGACGCTGATGAAGATCGCGGCAGGCATGGTCGAAGCGCAGTCGGGCGAGGTTTTCCGTCATCCGTCGGCAACGATCCGTTATCTCGAACAGGCGCCTGACTTTGCCGGTTACTCGACCGTGCAGGCCTATGCCGAAGCGGGCCTCGGCCCGGGTGATGATCCCTATCGCGTCACCTATCTGCTCGAACATCTGGGCCTGACTGGCGAGGAAGATCCGAACCGATTGTCAGGCGGTGAAGCCCGCCGTGCGGCACTTGCCCGCGTCATGGCGCCGGAGCCCGATATCCTTCTGCTCGACGAGCCGACCAACCATCTCGACCTGCCGACCATCGAATGGCTGGAAGACGAGTTGCGCAAGACGCGCAGCGCGCTTGTGGTCATCAGCCACGACCGTCGTTTCCTTGAAAAGGTTTCCAACGCCACGGTCTGGATCGATCGCGGCACCGCGCGCCGGCTTTCCCGCGGTTTCGGCCATTTCGAAGCCTGGCGCGATCAGGTTCTCGAAGAGGAAGAGATCGAACAGCACAAGCTCGGCAAGGCGATCGAGCGCGAAGAACACTGGATGCGCTATGGCGTCACCGCAAGGCGCAAGCGCAACATGCGCCGCGTCGGCGAGTTGCAGGCCATGCGCGCCGCCTATCGTGGCCATAATGGACCGCAGGGCTCTGTCCAGGCATCGGTTGCCGAAGGCAAGGAAAGCGGCAAGCTCGTCATCGAAGCCGAAAACATCACCAAGACCTATGACAAGCCAATCGTCGCCCCCTTCTCCATTCGCGTCCACCGCGGCGACCGCATCGGTCTCGTCGGCCCGAACGGTGCCGGCAAGACGACGCTTCTGAAGATGCTGACCGGCCAGCTGGAGCCCGATAGCGGCTGGATCAAGCTCGGCACCAACCTGGAAATCGCCACCCTCGACCAGAAGCGCGAGGACCTCGATCCCGAAGATACCCTGTCCCACTATCTGACCGATGGCCGTGGCGAGACGCTGCTGGTCAATGGCGAACAGCGCCATGTCGCCGGTTACATGAAGGATTTCCTGTTCCAGCCTGAACAGATCCGCACGCCGATCAAGAACCTGTCGGGTGGCGAACGCGCCCGCCTGATGCTGGCCCGCATGCTGGCACGGCCTTCGAACCTGCTGATATTAGACGAACCGACCAACGACCTCGACATCGAGACGCTGGACCTTTTGCAGGAAATTGTCGCCGGTTATAACGGCACCGTCATTCTCGTCAGCCACGACCGTGACTTCCTCGATCGCACTGTGACCTCCACCATCGCACCGGCCACCCCGGATGCGCCCGATGGCCGCTGGATCGAATATGCCGGTGGCTATACGGACATGCTGGCACAGCGCAAGGGCGCCCAGGAAGAGCGGAAAAAAGCGGAAAAAGCAGCCGAAAAACCGAAGGCCGAGAGCACGACTTCAGCCTCCGACGCACCCAAGGCCAAGGGAAAGCTTTCCTACAAGCAGAAATTCGCCCTCGAAAACCTGCCCAAGGAAATGGAAAAGGCGCAAGCCGAGATCGCCATTCGCGAAAAGAAGATGGCCGATCCCAACCTCTTCACCAAGGACCCGGCAAGCTTCAACAAGCTGGCCGCAGAGATGGAAAAGCTGCGCGAAAAGCTGACCCAAATGGAAGAAGAATGGCTGGAGCTTGAAATGTTGCGCGAGGAAATCGAGGGCTGAGCGCGAAGCCACAAGCACTCCAAAATTAAATTTTTGTTAGCCTTAACAAATATTTAATCGGAAAAATCAGTGTCTCGCCCCGGAACAATCCCGGCATTCATCGCGTTTGGTGCGTGTCAGGTTGCTAAAACATGCAACCGGCAAAACCGAGATGAACTCTGGAGATGTCCAATGCTGACAAGTGTATCGCGTCGTCGGCTGGCAAGTGAGGCGATGAACCAGCGTGTATTGATTATCGAGGATGAGTTTCTGATTGCGCTCGACGTGGCGGACACGATCGAAAACATGGGCCTGAAGGTCGTCGGGCTGGCGAATGCCCGCAAGCATGCCCTTTCGCTTGCAGCCCATGCGGATATCGCCCTAGTCGACGTCAATCTTGCGGATGGCAGGACCGGTCCGGAGATCGGCCGTGAACTTGCTGAACAATATGGCCTGACGGTCGTATTCATGACCGGCAATCCGGAAGATATCGCGGATGGCGTGGATGGAACGCTCGGCGTTCTGACCAAACCCGTCATGCCCGAAGTGGTCGAACAGACGATCGGTTATGCGATCGCCAACCGCCTCGGCGGCATGGCAATAGTTCCCCGCGAACTCAAGGTTTTTCGCGGAAACGCAAACTGAACCAAAATTCCGGCATGGACTTGTCGGATCCGTGCCGCATCTTTCGTCCTCGGAGGAAAGGCGCCAACTGATGGCGTCCTTCAATCAAGGAGGGATATCGACATGCGGATGATTTTCGTGAACCTGCCGGTGGCGGATCTTCAGGCTTCGACGGCGTTTTACACGGCGCTCGGTTTCACCAAGAACCCCGATTTTTCAGATGACACCGCGACCTGCATGGTGGTCAGCGAGCAGATCTATGTGATGCTGCTCACCCACGATAAATTCCGCATGTTCATCAATGGCGATATTTCCGATTCGAAGACGACGAAGGAAGTGCTGAACTGCCTCTCCGCATCGAGCCGCGACGAGGTCGACGGCTTCAAGGCAAAAGCGCTTGCCGCCGGCGGCAGCGAATGGAAGCCGAATATGGAAATGGGCCCGATGTACGGCTGTAGCTTCCAGGACCTCGACAGCCATGTCTGGGAAATCATGTACATGGACATGTCCGGCGGCTGAGGCGGGCTTAAGCCCTCCCCCTTGTGGGGAGGACTTTCTTCATATCTCGCCCCTCTTGCCAGCATGAAGCGAGACCGGTAAATCTTTGCACGCTCTAACGGGGTGCCCTGCGTCTGCAGGGCTGAGAGGCGACATGCCAACCCGCGGAACCTGATCCGGCTAACACCGGCGGAGGGATTAGACGGCTCGCAACCAGCGCCTATTCCCCGTATCGACATTTTGAGGAGGCGCTGATGCGCGGGATTTCGACTTTTCTTCTGGCCGCCACTGCCACGGTTCTTGCTCCCCTTGCCGCGAACGCTCAGGAAAAGACGCTGACGGTCTATACCTATGAGAGCTTCACTTCCGACTGGGGTCCCGGCCCGAAGATCAAGGCCGAGTTCGAAAAGACCTGCGCCTGCACCGTCAATTTCGTCGGCGTCGCCGATGGCGTGGCGCTTCTCACCCGTCTAAAGCTCGAAGGCACAGGCTCGGAAGCCGATATCGCCCTCGGCCTCGATACCAGTCTGATCTCCGAAGCCAAGGCGACCGGCCTTTTCGAGGCGAACGGCGTCGATGCAGGCGCCGTCAAGGTTCCCGGAAATTATGCAGACGATACGTTTCTGCCCTATGACTACGGCCATTTCGCCGTCATCTACGACACGCAGACGATCAAGAACCCGCCGAAGAGCCTTAAGGATCTGATCGAGGGGGACGCTTCCCAGAAGATCGCCATTCAGGATCCGCGCACCTCAACACCGGGTCTCGGCCTTCTGCTCTGGGTCAAGGCCGTCTATGGCGACAAGGCGCCGGAAGCCTGGGCGAAACTCAGGGACCGTGTCCTGACTGTCACCCCCGGCTGGTCGGAAGCCTATGGCCTGTTCACCAAGGGCGAAGTGCCGATGGTGCTCTCCTATACGACCTCGCCAGCCTATCACATGGTCGAGGAAAACACTGATCGGTATCAGGCAGCAAGCTTTTCGGATGGTCATTACATCCAGATCGAGGTCGCCGGCATGCTGAAACACGCCCGGGACAGGGATCTGGCAAAGAGCTTCCTCACCTTCCTGATATCGCCGGCGGCACAGGATATCATTCCGACAACCAATTGGATGATGCCGGCCGCCGCCACCTCCGCACCGCTGCCGGAAGCTTTCGACAAGCTGGTAAAGCCGGAAAAGACGCTGTTGATCGGCTCCGACGAAGTGGCGAAAAACCGTCAGGCGTGGATCGACGAATGGCTGACCGCCATGAGCAAGAAGTGACGGGACGTTTGGGAAATCGCATTTGCTGACGACTGCTGAAAGACGACGCGGCATCGGTGCCGGCCTGACCGTGCTTGCCACCGTCATCGTCTTTGTCGGCACTGCGGTCGCGACGCTACTGGCCTGGGATGGCGATCAATCGGCATCCCGGCTTTTCACCGCCTATACCTGGAGCATTCTGCGCTTCACGCTTTGGCAGGCGGCCCTGTCGACCTTGCTGTCGGTTGCCTTCGCCATTCCGGTGGCGCTGGCCCTCGCCCGCCGCCCCCGTTTTGCCGGCAGAGCCTGGGTCCTTCGCCTCATGGCCCTGCCCATGGGCCTGCCGGCACTCGTTGGCGCGCTCGGCCTGCTCGGCGTCTGGGGCAGGCAGGGCATCCTGAACGGCTGGCTGACCACAGCCGGACTGGAACAGCCGGTCAGCGTCTACGGCCTTTCCGGCATTCTGCTCGCCCACACTTTCTTCAACATCCCGCTTGCCGTGCGCCTGCTGCTTGCCGTACTTGAGCGACTGCCGGCTGAATACTGGCTTCTCTCGGCCAGCCTCGGAATGAAACCGCTCTCGATCTTCCGCTTTGTCGAATGGCCGGCGCTGGCGCGCATCGTGCCCGGCGTAGCAGGGCTGATCTTCATGCTCTGCGCCACCAGTTTCACGCTGGTCCTTGTGCTTGGCGGCGGCCCGGCCGCAACCACGCTGGAAGTGGCAATCTATCAGGCTCTGCGCTTCGATTTCGATCCACCCCGCGCCATCGCACTTGCCTTCCTGCAGATCACTGTCACCGCAACCGTCATCGGCCTCATCGCGCTTCTGCCGGCCGCAACCGATACGGTCAGGACCGCAGGCAGAAAGGCGTTGCGCCTGGACGGGCGCTCGGCAGCATCCCGCCTGTGGGATGGCCTGATCATTGCCATCGCCGTGATCTTTGTCGCCTCGCCGCTCCTCTCGGTTCTGATTGCCGGCCTTCGTGCCGATCTCTTAAAACTGGTCACCGGCCCACGCTTCATCCAGGCTGCAACGACAAGCCTTGTGATCGCGGTTGTGGCCGCCGTGATCGCCGTCTCCGCGTCACTCGCCATCGTCACGGCCCGGCAGGCGATCAGCGACCGACGAGATCCCGATCTTGCTGCACGGCTTCTATCGACCTCGCTCGCCGGCACATCATCCCTGGTTCTTGTCGTGCCGCCGATCATTCTCGGCACCGGCTGGTTTCTGGTACTTCGGCAATTCGGCAATGTCGCCGCGTTCGCGCCCTACCTCGTCGCATTCATCAATGCGATGATGGCGCTGCCCTTTGCGGTAAGGGTGCTGGAACCGGCATTGAACGACCATCGGCATCAGACGGCACGGCTGGCCGCAGCACTCGGTATCGCCGGCCCTGCCAAGTGGCGTCTGATCGATCTCCCCATCCTCACCCGCCCGACACTCACTGCCCTCTCCTTCGCCATGGCGCTCTCCCTCGGCGATCTCGGTGCAGTCGCCCTGTTCGGCTCCAGCGATCTCGTCACCCTGCCCTGGCTGGTCTACAGCACGCTATCGAGCTACAGGACGAATGATGCGGATGGTCTGGCGCTGATCCTCGGCATGGTCTGCCTTGCCTTGACCATCCTCGGCACATCCGGCCGAAAGGAACATGAAAATGCGTGACGGCATCGTCCTCGATAAGGTCGCCCTGAAACTCGGCACCGCAGATTTCGATTTCGATTGCCATATCGAGGCCGGCGTCATCACCGCGATCGCCGGTTCGTCGGGCGCGGGCAAATCGACGCTTCTCAACCTCATCGCAGGTTTCGAGCGCCCGCAATCAGGCCGCATCTTCATCGCCGGAACCGAACAGACCGCGAGCCATCCGTCGGAAAGGCCCGTTTCGGTGGTGTTTCAGGATCACAACCTCTTCGCCCATCTCGACATCTTCACCAATGTCGCACTCGGCATGAGCCCATCGATGCGGCTGTCTTCGCAGGACAGGGATCGCGTAGAAAACGCCCTGTCGCGTGTCGGCCTTGCGAGTTTCGGCAAGCGTATGCCCGGCTCACTGTCGGGCGGCGAAAAACAGCGCGCCGCCTTTGCCCGCGCCCTCCTGCGCAACAAGCCGGTTCTCCTGCTCGACGAACCCTTCGCTTCGCTCGACACCGATCTGCGGCTGCAAATGTCCGCCCTTCTTCTTGATCTGCATACGGAAACTGCAAATACCGTCGTCATGATAACCCATGACCGCGAGGAAATTGCCCGCATTGCAGATCGCATCCTGCATGTCGAAAAGGGGCAGATCGCAACCGACGAGGCAAAGGCGGATTACCTTTCGCGATTTGCCGCACCCGTTTCGGCCCTATCCGGCACTGTGTGAACGAAAGTCATCAAGCGTGCATGGGCACCGCCACAATTTGGACGTGGCCCGATGGCATCGGCGTTCAAGTTTATTTTCTTTTCATACCCAGTAGGCAATACATATTCATTTAGGAATATCTGTGCAGTTGGCGCTAAAGACGGTAAGCGACAACAGGCGGAAGACGAGGCCAGACGCGACGGCAGGATGCCGAAGTGTAATTCCGGAGATGGTAGTGCAGGCGAAGACTGTAAAGACGGATCGTGCCAGGTGGCCGAGATTTTGGCAGCGTAGCCGCGCATTCCGTTCCGCAGCCACACTTTTCTTCGCCACGTCGATGCTTTACGGCTGCCAGTCGATCTTCGACCAGGCCTATACGCCGAACGTTTCGCCCTCGGAAAACCCGCAGACCGTCGACCAGGTCCAGAAGAATGACCCGCGTGCTGCCATGGGCGCCCGCGAACACCCGCGCATTGTCGCAAGTTACGGCGGCGAATATCGCGATGCGAAAACCGAACGTCTGGTTGCACGTATCACCGGCGCACTGACGGCCGTTTCGGAAAACCCGACCCAGTCCTTCCGCATCACCATTCTGAATTCGCCGGCAATCAACGCCTTCGCGCTACCCGGCGGATATCTCTATGTCACCCGCGGTCTGCTGGCGCTCGCCAATGATGCGTCGGAAGTGGCGGCTGTCCTGTCGCACGAAATGGGCCACGTTACCGCCAATCACGGCATCGAACGCCAGAAGCGGGAAGAGGCGGAAGTCATTGCCAGCCGCGTCGTTGCCGAAGTCCTGTCGAGCGATCTCGCCGGTAAGCAGGCGCTCGCCCGTGGCAAGCTGCGGCTCGCCGCCTTCTCCCGCCAGCAGGAATTGCAGGCGGATGTTATTGGCGTGCGCATGCTCGGCGAAGCCGGCTATGATCCTTATGCAGCCGCTCGCTTCCTTGATTCCATGGCAGCCTATGCCCGCTACTCTGCCGTCGATCCGGATAACGACCAGAGCCTCGACTTCCTGTCCAGCCACCCGAATTCGGCCCAGCGCGTCGATCTCGCGCGCCGCCATGCCCGCGCCTTCGGCCAGGAAGGCGTCGGCGACCGTGGACGCGATTATTATCTCGCGGGCATCGACGGCCTGCTTTACGGCGACAGCCCGCAGGAAGGCTATGTTCGAGGCCAGACGTTCCTGCATGGCAGCCTTGGCATCCGTTTTGATGTTCCGCCGGATTTCCGGATCGACAACAAGGTCGAGGCAGTGCTCGCAACCGGCCCCGGCGAAAGTGCCATCCGTTTCGATGGAGTTGCCGCCGGCGACAACAACAACCTGACGAATTACCTGACGAGCGGCTGGGTTGCAGGATTGCAGCCGGAAACCGTGCGTGAGACCACCGTCAACGGCCTTCCGGCCGCAACCGCGCGCGCCTCCGCCGAGCGCTGGGATTTCGACGTGACCGTCGTGCGCCTCAATGAGCAGATTTTCCGCTTTTTAACAGCTGTGCCAAAGGGTAACACGACACTGCAATCTACCGCAGATACGCTACGCAACAGTTTTCGTCGTATGACGCCGGAAGAAATAGCCTCTCTGAAGCCGCTTCGGGTGCGTATCGTCACGGTTGGCCCGAGTGACACTCTTGCATCGCTCTCGGGACGGATGATGGGGACGGATCGAAAGCTCGATCTTTTCAAGCTCATCAACGCGCTACCGGCCGGCGCGACGGTGTCGCCCGGCCAGAAGATGAAGATCATTTCCGAATAGTGGAGTGAAGGAACACCCCTTCGTAATCAGCAGGCGGCGGCAGCCATCTGCGGATTGGCGGAGACGAGCGCAGACTTCAGCTTCTCGATGGCGCGGCTTTCAATCTGGCGCACACGTTCCTTGGAAATTCCAAGCTCGGTCCCAAGCGCTTCGAGCGTTGCACCGTCGTCCGTGAGCCGGCGAGCACGAATGATCTTCTTCTCACGGTCGTTAAGTTTGGTGAGCGCGCCCTGCAGCCATTTCAGCCGCCGTTCGCCGTCGATCATCCCGGAAACCTGTTCGTCGGGAAGTGGCTCGTTGCTTTCCAGCATGTCCAGCCGTTCGCCGCTATCCGCGTCACCGGCAATCGTCGGCGCCTGCAGCGAGGCATCGTTGGCGGAGAGACGTGCATCCATCGTCTGCACATCGTTTACGCTGACACCGAGCGCCACCGCGATCTCTTCATGGATGGCACGGGCAGTAAGATTGCTGTCACCGCGGGCGAGCTTTGCGCGCAACCGGCGCAGATTGAAGAAAAGCGCCTTCTGCGCAGAGCTGGTCCCGCCGCGCACGATCGACCAGTTGCGCAGGATATAATCCTGCATCGAAGCGCGGATCCACCAGCTGGCATAGGTAGAAAAACGCACATCGCGCGCCGGCTCGAACCTTGCCGCCGCTTCGAGCAGCCCTACATAACCTTCTTGAACGAGGTCGCTCATCGGCAGGCCGAAGCCACGAAACTTCGAGGCCATGGCAATGACGAGACGCATGTGAGCAAGTGCGATCTGGTTCCGTGCATTCTGATCCTGGCTGTCTTTCCATCGGACGGCAAGATCTCGCTCCTCTTCACGGGCGAGATAGGGAGCTGACATCGCTATCTTGATCATTGTGCGGTCTGCGGACATGGCTGTCATCGTCTTCTCCGTCAACGGTTCTGATATGACGATAAACAGCGGGGAAACTGGCAGACGGACAATCGAGGAGAATGTCTGTGCAAGTTTATGACTGCTGCTTTCGCCCCCTCTAGAAGCGACCCGGGACATCCTGGCCGCCATCGTTTTAAACGGGACCGAGGGCAGCGTTACGCAGCATTCAGTTCGCCGTTCCGGCGGGTTAACGCGACAACAGCTTAAAAGTTCCAATAAAAAAACCCGGCTCGAGGCCGGGTTTTTTACTCCTGCATATCCAGGAAATCAGGCAGCTTCTTCCTGCGCATCGTCTTCATCGAGGCTCTTGCCACGCTTGGGACCCTTGGCAAGATTAACTTCGACAAGGCGAACGGCCTCGGTATCCGACATCTTGTTGACGGCTGCGATTTCACGAGCCATCCGGTCGAGAGCAGCTTCATAGAGCTGACGCTCGGAATAGGACTGCTCAGGCTGGTTTTCGGCGCGATAAAGATCGCGGACCACTTCAGCGATGGAAATCAGGTCACCGGAATTGATCTTGGCATCATATTCCTGTGCGCGGCGCGACCACATGGTGCGCTTCACGCGGGCCTTGCCCTGCACAACCTTGAGCGCGCGTTCGACGAAATCCGTTTCCGAAAGCTTGCGCATGCCAATGGCAACGGCTTTGGCGACCGGAACCTTCAGGCGCATCTTGTCCTTTTCGAAGTCGATCACAAAAAGCTCAAGCTTGATGCCAGCAACTTCTTGCTCTTCAATCGCACTGATCGTACCAACGCCGTGAGCGGGATACACGATCGATTCGCCGGTCTTGAAGCCCTGGCGAGCCGGGGAATTCTTTTTCTGCTGAGTCGTCATTCGTTTCAAAAACTCCCTTCTACTCACCCACATCTGGGTCAGGGGAAAGCCGGGTCTGTCAGGCCCGGATGAGACGGGGGAAACCGTCGGGTCACTCCATACTGGTCCGACAAAACGCGCGCGAAAAAACAAATCCCATCGCTGAGCTGCGACCGACAACATGAAACGACGTTATGTCTCGGAGAGCGCGTGTGATTGATCTGTGCTTTCGTGATGTTTTTTGGGCACGCGAGTGCCGCCTTGTGGAACAGTATCTCTTGTCTACCACAAAAAAGTGCGGAAATCAATAATTTGCTTCACAGAGTCCGCAAAGCAACATTATAGCGCCCTGCCTATGAAAGCAGCAACGCTTCAATGGCGCCTGCGACAGCAAGGCAGGCGCATCCTGGCTGGGCAACCTAGACTCAGTCGCCCTTGCCCGGTTCCGGTGAGAAATACTTCTCGTACTTGCCCGCCTCGCCGTCAAGTTCCTTGGCTCCGTCCATCGGATCTTTCTTGATCGTGATGTTTGGCCAGATCTGGGCGAACTCCGCATTGATCTTCAACCATTTGTCCAGCCCCGGCTCGGTATCGGGCTTGATTGCCTCGGCGGGACATTCAGGTTCGCATACGCCGCAATCGATGCACTCGTCGGGATGGATGACGAGAAAATTCTCGCCTTCATAGAAGCAATCCACCGGGCAGACTTCGACGCAGTCGGTATATTTGCAGCGGACACAGTTATCGGTCACGACATAAGTCATGAAGCACTCCACATCAACGCGTTGATCAGGACACGATTGGAAACGGTCGGGCCCCGAGGGCCGGACGGGGGCAACGCAACCGCTGGAACGACAGAGGCGGGCTATCCGGCATTTTCGAACGTCACGTAAAGCGTTTATCCAAGCTTAGCAAGGATAAACCATTTCGAAAAAACGCGGAAACAGGGCGCATTTTCTAATCATCGTCCCAATTGATCCCGGAACCGAAGTCGACATCACCAGCATTGGGAAAGAGACGGTCTGTCTCGCGGCGTTCCTTTTTAGTCGGACGGCCTGATCCCTTGATGCGCTGCGCCTGTTCCAGCATCGTCAGGCGCTCGGTTTTCTCGCGTGGTTGGGTGAGATCTTCGTAGAGTTCCTTGGCCTCTTCATAAGGCCCTCGCCGCTCGCCACCGGACTTGACGATCAGGATCAGATCGCGCCGATCAAGCGCGACTTCCACCCGGTCGCCCACCTTCACCTGGAAGCTCGGCTGGCGTATCGAAGTCCCGTTCACCTTCACATGGCCGGAATTGAGCAGACCTTGCGCGAGCGATCGGGACTTCACCATGCGGGTGAAGAAAAGCCATTTGTCGATGCGTTGCCGCAAATCCGCTGATGGCTTTTCAGTCATGAGTTTTTACTTCTTCATCTGCTCCTTGAGGGCAGCGAGTTTTGCGAAAGGAGAATCCGGATCGATAGGCTTTTCCTTGCGCGGCGGCTTGGCCTCGAAGCGAGCAGGCTGATTGTTCTTCTGCCCGCCACGTTCCGGACGCGGACCGCCCTCGTTGCGCTCGCCACGGAACGGGCGATCGCCCTGCGGACGCTTGTCGCCACGACGGTCATTCTGACGGTCACGCCCCTGGCCTTCGCGCTTCTCCTGATCACCGCCACGGCGATTATCACGACGATCACCATCACGGCGGCCCTGCGGAGCATTTTCGCCGCCGGCATTGCGCTGGCCACCACGGTCTCCACCCCGGTCACCGCCATGACCGCGGCGATCGCCCTGAGGACGGCCACCACGCTGGTTGTTTTCACGACCGCCACCCGGACGCCACAGAAGAACCGGCTTCGGCTCTTCGGCTTCGGCAGGCTTGTCACCCTCGACTTCGGCAGGAGCGACTTCGGAAACCTGTTCAGCAGCAGCTTCAGCCGTCTGCTCCGGCTGTGATTCCACAGCCTCTACGTCCGATGCCTCGTCTGCGGCAGGCGCTTCCGCGGAAACGTCGGCATCAGCAGTTTCTGCTACGGGTGCTGGAGCCTGGCTGGCGAGATAGGCCTGAGCCTCTTCAGCCGTCACCGAATCTGCACGATAGCCGAGACCCTTGAGGATTTCTTCCATATCGTCCGGCGTTGCACCGAGGATCGACAGCATGGCCGTCGTCGTGGTGAAGCGGCGACCATCATAGGCACCTTCCGGACGCGGCGTCGCACCCGGCTTCCACTGCAAGAGCGGACGGATAAGGTCTGCAAGACGTTCCAGAATATCGACGCGAACCGCACGCTTCCCGAGGAAACGGAAACCGGCGAGCTTGTAGAAGGTCCGCTCAAACGACGGATCGGCAACAACCGACGTGCGGCCAGCGGCAAGAGCCGGAATAAGGTCGCCATAACCCGGCTTGTCGAGACCATCGTTCTTCAGCGCCCACAGCAGCGTGATAAGCTCGGCCGGAGCCGGCTTCAACAGCGCAGGCATGAAAACGTGATAGGCGCCGAAACGGATACCATAGCGGCGCATCGAGGCGCGGGCATCCTGATCGAGGGACTTCACGTCCTCTGCAACATCCCGACGGAACAAGACGCCGAGATTTTCGACGATCTGAAACGCCAGGCCCTTTGCCAGACCCTGCAGGTCTTCCGCGCGCGACAGGTCGTCGAGCGGCTTCAGAACCGTTGCGATATGATGATTGACGAAACGCTCGATTCGGGCGGCCACGTGTTCGCGGGCATTGCCGGTCAGCTGTTCATCCGAAAGCAGGATGACGCGCGGGCGCATGACATGGTCGCTTGCCGCAAGACGGGCAACCGGATCGCCGAGCCAACGCACAGAGCCATCGGAACCGACGGCAAGATCGTTATTGCCGGAAGCATAGAGACGGGCGGCACGCGCCTCGAACTCCAGCGCCAGCGCCTTTTGTGAGGCGGCCTGAACAGCCTTGGCATCCGGTCCTTCGGTCCCCGAGACCGGAGTAAAGCGGAATCCCGCCAACTGTCCGACGTGATGTCCCTCGACAAACACATCGCCATTCACACTGATTTCTGCTTCCAGCATCGCATTCTCTCTTAGGCGCCTCATGAGCACAGATGTCCTGCGATCAACAAAGCGTTTCGTCAACCTTTCATGTAGCGCGTCCGACAACCTATCCTCGATTTCCCGTGTCTTTTCTTGCCAGTGTGTCGGATCGGCAAGCCAGCCGGGTCGGTTTGACACATAGGTCCAGGTTCGAATCTGCGCGATTCGGGCAGACAGGGTATCGATTTCGCCGTCGGTGCGGTCGGCACGGCGAACCTGCTCCGCCATGAAGTCCTCGTTCACCGTGCCGCGACGCACAAGATCGAAGAAAAGCGTCGAAATGAGGTCAGCATGCTGCGCCGGCGCAATTCTTCTATAGTCGGGAAGCGCGCAGGCGTCCCATAATTTCTCCACACGCTCCGGCGTGGTGACGATATCCCTCACTTCCGGATAACGTGACAGATAGTCGAGCGCCTGGCTATCGGTAGCCGGCAAAGCGCGCGTCAGCCCCTGTATCGTCGGATTTGCATCAAGACTGCGCCGAAGCTCATTCAGCGACGAAAAGCTCAGGTTTTTCGAACGCCACTGCAGCACCTTTACACTGTCGAAATGATGCCCCTCGATCCGCTCCACCAGCTCATCGTCGAACGGCGCGACCTGTCCCGTCACCCCGAACGTGCCGTCACGCAGATGGCGACCGGCACGCCCTGCGATCTGCGCCATCTCGGCGGGATTGAGATTGCGGAACTGGTAGCCGTCGAACTTCCGGTCCTGCGCGAAGGCGACATGGTCGACATCGAGGTTGAGGCCCATGCCGATCGCATCGGTGGCGACCAGATATTCGACATCGCCTTCCTGATAGAGACCGACCTGCGCATTGCGGGTGCGCGGGCTGAGCGCCCCAAGCACGACGGCAGCCCCGCCGCGCTGGCGGCGGATCAGTTCGGCGATCGCATAAACCTCGTCGGCCGAAAAGGCGACAATCGCCGTCCGCTGCGGCAAGCGCGTGATCTTCTTCTGGCCCGCATAAAAAAGCTGCGAAAGGCGCGGCCGCTCCACGATCGTAATGCCCGGCAGAAGATTTTCGAGGATCGGCCGCATGGTTGCAGCGCCGAGAAGTAGCGTCTCGTCACGGCCACGCAAATGCAGGATGCGGTCGGTAAAGATATGTCCGCGCTCAAGATCGCCAGCAAGCTGAACTTCGTCGATCGCGACGAAAGAGGCCTTCGTTTCGCGCGGCATCGCCTCGACGGTGCAGACCGAATAACGCGCCATATGCGGCGTGATCTTCTCTTCACCGGTGATCAGCGCGACATTGTGATGTCCGACCTTTTCCACCAGCCTCGTATAGACTTCGCGCGCAAGCAGCCGAAGCGGCAGGCCGATAACGCCCGAACCATGCGCCACCATGCGCTCGATCGCGTAATGGGTTTTGCCGGTATTCGTGGGGCCAAGCACGGCGGTTACGCCACGCCCGCTAAAAATCATGGGCTGAGAATTCAAAGCGAAGTTCCACGTCTAATCAACCGCAGGCTCCATTGTCGCCCGAAGTTTCGCAAACACATGGCGACGCAACGCGACAAACGCAAGAAGAAAGACGCTGAGGCGGCTGAAAACCGGGCTGAAGACATCTTCGGAACAAAAGTGAACGAATCGGCGACGAATCGAAGACTCATCAGATTCATGCTCCGTTCTCACAATATATAGATACAGAAACGAGACGGGTACCTCATATTGTGTCCAGGGACATTCCACGGACTTTCACGACGAGAACAGGCCGAGGACTCGTATCGCCGCGAGAGTCAATTGCCCGTCCAAACGGCATATTTTTCTGATGGATCGCAAGTCGGAGATATCTCCCAACGCCCTTTAACATCCCGTAACAAGGAGTGAGAACAAGGACTTCCACGCCAATGGAACAAAAGTTCCAGCGCCACGTTCTCACCGCAAATTCATCCTGGCTTCAGGAAAGCGGAGATAAACCCATGCTCGGAACGGTTCTACTCGTAATACTCATTCTGCTCCTTATCGGCGCTCTGCCGAACTGGGGGCATAGCCGGAACTGGGGTTATGGTCCTTCGGGCGGCTTGGGTCTCGTCGTTCTTATCATCATCATCCTGCTTCTCATGGGCAGGATCTGAACTATCAACGTGGAAGGGAAGGAAACCGAGTTATGAAGAAGATCTTGCTGATCGCCGCGCTTGTCGGCACTCTCGCATCGTGCACCTCGACCGAAAAGGGAACGGCCATCGGTGCAGCATCCGGCGCGGTTATCGGCGGCGCTGTGACCAATAGCTGGGGTGGCGCGGCAGTCGGCGCTGTCGGCGGCGGTCTGATCGGGGCAGCCATCGGCGAATCCCAGAAGCACCGCGGCTACTGCGTCTATCGCGACCGCTATGGCCGTACCTACGAAGCTCGTTGCCGCTAAGCGGCACGTTTTCAGCTGAATATGTTGAGGCCGGAATCGGGAGAGGATTCCGGCCTTAATTTTTGATGATCTATATTGCCTGCAAGTAGCAACAGGCCTCGACCTGTTCAGCCGGCCATATACTGGCCGCCGTTGGCGGTAAGCGTCGAGCCGGTAATGAAACCCGCATCGTCGGAAGCCAGAAACACTACGCAGCGGGCAATTTCTTCCGGCCTGCCAAGTCTCCCGACCGGGATATTCGGCAGGATCTTTTCCTCCAGCACATTTTGCGGAATGGCCTTCACCATATCGGTCTCGGTATAACCGGGGCAGATCGCATTGACGGTAATGTTGCGGGATGCCCCTTCGAGCGCCAGTGCCTTGGTGAAACCCACATCCCCTGCCTTTGCCGCCGCATAATTCGCCTGCCCCAACTGGCCTTTTTGCCCGTTGATCGAGGATATGCTGATGATCCGGCCAAAACCGCGTTCCCGCATCCCCGGCCACACGGGATGAGTCATGTTGAACAGGCCGGTGAGATTGGTGCCGATCACTTCGTTCCACTGCTGCGGCGTCATGCGATGAAACATGTTATCCCTCGCAATGCCCGCATTGTTGACGAGGACCTCGATCGGACCCATCTGCTTTTCAACGGCCTCGACACCGGCAACGCAGGCATCGTAATTCGACACGTCCCATTTGAAAACCGGAATGCCGGTGGCGTCGTGAAACTGGGACGCACGCTCGTCATTGCCGTGATAGCTCGCAGCAACCCTGTATCCTGCGGCCTTGAGGGCGACCGAAACTGCGGCACCGATGCCGCGCGTACCACCCGAAACGAGAGCAACTCGCCCCATCATTCTTCCTTCTCTTTTAAAACCGCGTCACGGTTCAAGGGCGTTCATGGACGTTCAAGGCACATGGCGACCCCCATGCCGCCACCGATGCAGAGCGTCGCCAGCCCTTTTGACGATCCGCGCCGCTTCATCTCGAACAACAAAGTGTTGAGAATGCGAGCACCGGAAGCGCCGATCGGATGACCGATGGCGATTGCTCCGCCATTGACGTTGACGATCGACGGATCGAGACCGAGATCACGGACCACCGCGCAGCTCTGCGCCGCAAATGCCTCATTCGCCTCGACAAGATCAAGATGGGAAACCTTCCAACCCGCCTTTTCCAAGGCCTTGCGCGAAGCCGGGATCGGCCCCGTCCCCATGATCTGCGGGTCGACGCCTGCCGTTGCCCAGGACGCGATGCGTGCGAGCGGCTCGATACCGCGGCGAATGGCTTCCTCTTCCGTCATCAGCACGACGGCGGCGGCACCATCATTGAGACCCGAGGCATTTCCGGCTGTTACCGTACCTTCCTTGTCGAAGGCAGGACGAAGCTTGGCCATCAGGTCGAGCGTCGCGCCGGCACGGATATATTCGTCCTGGTCGACGGTGACATCGGCCTTTCTCCCCTTGACGACGAAGGGCAGGATCTCGTCCCGGAACCGCCCGGCAGCCTGCGCGGCCTCCGCCTTGTTTTGCGAAGACACCGCATACTGATCCTGGTCATCGCGCGAAAGCTGCCATTGGCGGGCGATGTTTTCCGCCGTGATTCCCATGTGATACCCGTAAAAGGCGTCCGTCAGGCCGTCCTTCAGCATCGTATCGACCATCTTGAAGTCGCCCATCTTCACTCCACCGCGCAGATGGGCGCAATGCGGCGCCATGGACATCGATTCCTGTCCGCCGGCAACAATGATCTTCGCATCGCCAAGCGCAATCTGTTGCATACCGAGCGCAACAGCACGCAGACCTGATCCACAAAGTTGGTTGACGCCCCAGGCGGTCGCTTCCTGCGGCACGCCTGCCTTCATCGCCGCCTGCCTTGCCGGGTTCTGCCCCTCACCGGCCGGCAGAACCTGGCCGAGGATAATTTCATCCACCGCACCTGCCTCGACCCTGGCGCGCGCCAGCACCCCCTTGATGGCAACGGCTCCGAGTTCATGCGCCGGCACGCTTGCGAAGGCACCGTTGAACGAGCCGACAGCGGTACGACCTGCAGCGGCGATGACAATAGAAGGATGAGGCATGCGTTTCCTCCGGCATTATTGTTGGCCGGACACTGGCAAAGCTCGATCAAGGTGTCAAATGGACGCGTGCGACATCGGCTTTGACTTCATTTGCTGCGCAACACGATTTTCGTCGCGCCGCACAAAAACATTGTCTCAGCGCATGGTTGAGCTTACATTTCTGGCTGGGAGAAGGGCACTTGCCCTTGAAATAATAAGATTCGTGCTGTGGGAGGCAAAACGATGGCGAAAGCCGAAGGCGAGACGGTTATCAAGAAATACGCCAACCGGCGGCTGTATAACACCGGTACAAGCACCTATGTCACCCTGGAAGATCTCGCCAAGATGGTGAAGAAGGGTGAAGATTTTGCGGTGCAGGATGCCAAGACCGGCGAGGACATCACCCATTCCGTCCTGACGCAGATCATTTTCGAGCAGGAATCCAAGACGGGAAACACGCTTCTGCCGGTTTCCTTCCTGCGCCAGCTCATTTCTTTCTATGGCGATCAGATGCAGATGGTCGTGCCGACATTCCTCGAGCAATCCATGCACGCCTTCACCGAACAGCAAGTACAGATGCGAGAGCAGATGACACGCGCCTTCGGCGAAACGCCTTTGGCCAAAAACCTTCAGGCCCCGATGCAGATGATGGAAGATCAGGTGCGTCGCAACACGGAAATGTTCCGTCAGGCCATGCAGATGTTCGCGCCCTATTCCGCCCCGCCGGCAAGCCCGGCACCGAAAAAGGCGGAGGCACGCGATATCGACGAGTTGAAGGAACAGCTCCGCAGCCTCCAGAGCCGGCTGGACAGCCTCGGCGCCTGATGGCGCCGCTTTGGAAATCAAAATTCGTGCAACAAAAAAGCCCGGTCAGACCGGGCTTTAAAGTTTCTGCTTGAGAAAAGCGCTTATGCGCTTTCCTTCGGCGTCAGAACCTGGCGACCGCGGTACATGCCGGTCTTCAGGTCGATATGGTGCGGACGGCGAAGTTCGCCGGAGTTCTTGTCCTCGACAAACGTCGGGGTAGCCAGCGCGTCGGCGGAGCGGCGCATACCGCGCTTGGATCGGCTAACTTTTCTCTTAGGTACTGCCATTTGTGTTACTCCACTTCGTGCAAAACGTAATATCCGGCCTCTGTGAGGCCGAACCCATCACGTCCCGATCTCGGAAATTGGGCTGGCTTATACATGCACGTCAGGGCTTTGACCAGTCCCCACAGGCATTTTTTCGCGGCCGCACCGGATTCGTCGAATCCAGCAGTTCAGGCCTCGTCCGCCGGCACGATCCAGCTCTCCGCAAGCGCTGCCGTTTCCCACGCCTTCCAGGCCGGATGTGCCTTCATCGCCGCCATATAATCCAGCACAGCCTTGTCGGAGACAAGATCATAGGCGTCGAACCGGTTGACCACGGGCGCAAACATCGCATCTGCTGCCGAAAACTCGCCGAACAGATAAGGCCCGCCTGAGCGTGCCGTCAGCTCGGTCCAGATAGCGGAAATCCGCGCGACGTCGGCATCCACGCCCGCCTGCACGTCCGCGGCCAAGTCGAGCCGGCGTTTTGGCCGCCGCAGGTTCATCGGGCAGGCATTGCGTATACCCCTGAAGCCGGACAGCATCTCCATCGAGACGGAGCGCGCCAAAGCCCTGTCGGCAGGAGCTTTCGGCCAAATGCCTTTCTCCGGAAAAAGCTCGGCAGCATATTCGATAATCGCCAGGGATTCCCAGACGCGAAACGCGCCGTGATGCAAGCACGGCACCCGGCCGGTTGGCGAGATTTCCCTGAATTTCGGATTTCCGCCGTCATCGTCGAAGGGGATCAGCACTTCACGGAACGGAACGCCTGCCGCCGTCAGTGCGATCCAAGGCCGAAACGACCAGGACGAATAGTTCTTGTTGCCGATATAAAGGGTGAGTTCAGCCATGAAAGCCTCCAGCTTTTCGCTCAGGCTACAGAACCAGGCCTAAAGCCTCCAATGAAAAGCCTAGAACCTAGCCATAAATGCATTTGATATATTCACCGGAATTCCTCGCCCGACGATCGATGACGGCAGCCAGACGGCGCATGCCGCGGCCCGGCTTGCTGGCGACGCGGGTGAACGGATTGGGGAGCGCCACGGCCAGAAGCGCTGCCTGGCTGGTACTGAGCCTTGCTGCACTTGTCTTGAAATAATGCTGCGCGGCCGCCTCGGCACCATAGATGCCCGGCCCCCATTCGGCGACATTGAGATAGATCTCCAGCATTCGCCGTTTCGTCCACACGGTATCGGCGGCAATCGCCAGCGGCATTTCCAACACCTTGCGCACGAAGAAACGGCCATTCCAGAGAAAGAGGTTCTTGGCCGTCTGCATCGAGATCGTGCTGGCGCCGCGTGTCGCCTCGCCACCGAGCGCATCCTCGACGACGCCGCGCATCTGTTTCCAGTCGACTCCGCCGTGAAAGCAGAACTGCCCGTCTTCCGACATCATTACCGCGCGCACGAGATTGGGGGATATGTCGTCGATATCCACCCATCGCCGGTCATAACCGCGCAGCAGGAACAGTTCCGACAGCATCAGCGTCGAGACGGGCCGGGTAAACGGCACCGCATAAACGGGAATGAGCAAGTAGGGCAGGATCAGAAGTGCGACGAGAACCAGAACCGCCCGCCTTGCGACACGCGAAAGCGATCCCGCCTTTTGCCGTCGCGGCATGGCGGGTTCCTCTTCCTCAACCTGTCGATCTGGCGTGATGTCCAAAACGAAGTCCCCACGAGCCCCGATAAGCAACCCGATGTTTCATAGCCAGTATGGCCGCGTGTGACGAGTCTTTCGCGTTAAACTTCCTGTGGGGTGGTTAAACCCGTTGCCAGCGATCTGGCGGCATGCAACACAGCGGCCATGAGCACAAAGCCCGCCGAGCAGACCCATTTCGAGACCCGATTGAAGCAGAGCGCCGTCGAGACGGAAGCCTTGCTGATGCAACTGCTTTCATCGCAGGCGCTGGAAGACGAGATCGCCCGGCCGGAAAACCTGACCGCCGCCATGCGTCATGGAACGCTGAACGGCGGCAAGCGGTTGCGCCCCTTTCTCGTTGTCGAAAGTGCCGCCCTGTTCGGCGGAGATCACGAGACGGCACTGCGCATCGGTGCGGCACTCGAATGCCTGCACTGTTATTCGCTGATCCATGACGATCTGCCGGCCATGGACGATGACGACCTGCGCCGCGGCCAGCCGACGGTCCACAAGGCCTTCGATGAGGCCGTTGCGATCCTCGCCGGCGACAGCCTGCTGACCTATGCCTTCGATATCATCTCGGCGCGGGAAACCGAGCTTGCCGCTGACCGCAAGGTGCAGCTGATCTCCGCACTTGCCCGTGCTTCCGGCGTCGGTGGCATGGCCGGCGGACAGGCGCTCGATCTGGCAGCCGAGAAAAAGGCGCCCGATGAAGCCGGCATCCGCACCCTCCAGGCGATGAAGACCGGCGCTTTGCTGCGGTTTGCCTGTGAGGCAGGCCCGGTGATTGCCTGTGCGTCCGATGACGACCGCAAGCGGCTTCGGCTTTTCGGCGAAAAGATCGGCCTCGCCTTCCAGCTTGCCGACGACCTGCTCGACGTCACCTCCGATGCGGCAACGCTCGGCAAGGCAGCCGGCAAGGATGCCGGACGCGGCAAGGGCACTCTGGTCGGATTGCACGGAATAGATTGGGCGGAAAAGACGCTCAATGCGCTCACAGTGGAAGCCATCGATCTGCTCGCGCCCTATGGCGCGAAAGCCGAAATCCTGCAGCAGGCGGCACGCTTCGTCGCCAATCGCCAGAGCTAGACTCCAGCTCCAGATCGAAACGATCCGGTCACTACAGGAATTAGACCCACCGCCAGCCTGAAGAGCCGGCGGTGGGTTTGTTTTTTACTGCTGGATCGGCGCGATCGCCACTTCGACGCGGCGGTTCTGTGCGCGGCCGTCCGGCGTTGCGTTGGATGCAACCGGCTGCGACGGACCGAAGCCCATGGTCGAGATACGGCGCTGGTCGACACCACGACCGCCGAGATAGTTGGCAACGGAAGCTGCACGACGCTCGGACAGACCCTGATTATGCTGCAGGCTGCCGGTGGAGTCGGTGTGGCCGTTGACGTCGATATAGGTCTTGCCGAACTTGTTGAGCACGATCGCAACGGAATTCAGCGTATCGTAGAACGGCGGAATGACCTGATCCTGGTCGGTCGCGAACGTGATGTTCGACGGCATGTTGAGGATGATGCGGTCGCCCTGGCGCGTCACGGAGACGCCGGTACCCTGAAGCTGCTGGCGCAATTCGGCTTCCTGGCGGTCCATGTAATTGCCGATCGCACCGCCGGCGAGACCGCCGATTGCAGCACCGATCAAGGCATTGCGGCCCTTGTTGCCGCCGCCGATGACGAGACCGCCGAGCGCGCCGATACCGGCACCGATTGCGGCGCCGCCCGCAGTGTTGGAAACCTTCTGCTCGCCCGTATACGGATCGGTCGTGGTGCAGGCAGAAAGGAAGGTCGCGGCCAGCGCGACAATGGCAAATTTCTTGAGCATTCGAATCGTTTCCCGTCCTAGGTGGTCGCACTTCCTTACCATGAAATGCGGCGAAACGAGGAAAGGACTGTTCTCTCCCCATCATTGGCCACTGACAGGGAGATCACACTACTGCAAATTCCATCATGCGGCGGGAGGAAGAATTTCGATCCGGTTCTGCAATCCGCTGGCAACGATGGCCGGAATATCCGGCTGCGTCATCGGCGGGAATGCGGTTTGCCCGAATTCAACCTCGTCGCCGACATCGACGAAAAACGCTTCATGCAGGCTGCCGGGCGAATTGATGATCAGCATCCGCGCATCGGCTTGTCCGGGGTTGCGAAAAGCATGCACCGTGCCGGGCGCGATATGAAGCGCCTCGCCGACACCCTTGCGATGCCAGGTGCCATCGAGCAGGAACTCGTACTCGCCCTCCAGAACATAGAAGGCTTCGTCATCCGCCTGCCGATGTACCGGCGCGCCTTGACCGGGTGCGGTGCGGTTCTCGATCAGGGTGAACTTGTCGCCCGTTGTGACGCTGCGGATATGGAAGGTCAGCAGGTTGCCGAGAAAATGCACCGTCATCGGTGCAGTGTCGTTGGGATTGACCTTGGCGGTCATGTCGTCTTGTCCTCTTCTGGTTTTGTGATACCATCATCTCTTAATGAGACGAATTTCTCATAAAGGAAATGTGATGACCGGTCAAGTATTGCGCGAAACCAAGTTTGAGCGAATCAACCAGAAGAAGAGAACCCGAACCGAACTGCTGAAGACGGCGCGGAAAATGATCGAGGAAGGCATATCGTTTTCGGTGGCCGATGTGGCCGATGCATCCGGGATTTCTCGTGCCACGGCCTATCGCTACTTTTCCAAGCCGGACGACATATTACGCGAGGCCGCACTGGATGCAGTGGCCGAACAGGTTCATCTTTCCGAAGACGTTTCGAAGAACGGCACGGTCGAACAGCGGCTCGATGAAATGGTCGGCCGTATTTTCCGCATGGTGGCCGAAAACGAAAGCGTCTTTCGCGCGTTTCTGGCGGCGGCAGCTACCAATGACCAGATCCCGCGCACAGGTCGTCGCCTTCCCTGGCTGTCGGAAGCACTGCAGCCGATCAAGAAGAAACTGCCGAAACCGGCTTACGAAAACCTGCTCGCCGGCCTGTCGCTGCTGACAGGCATCGAAGCGATCATCGTGCTCCGTGACATCTGCGCCATGGATATCGACAGGGGGGAAAAGGTCGTGCGCTGGTCTGCCCAGGCCATGCTTGCGAAGGCGCTGGCCGAGGCGGAGTGATTATTCGGCAGCCGTACGGTTCTGGCCGAAACGGTTCTCGATATACTCGTCGACAAGCTTCTCGAAATCACCCGCAATATTCGGGCCTTTCAGCGTCATCGCCTTCTTGCCGTCGATGAAGACAGGGGCAGACGGGGTCTCGCCCGTGCCTGGCAGCGAGATGCCGATATCGGCATGCTTGCTTTCGCCCGGACCGTTGACGATGCAGCCCATGACGGCGACGTTGAGCGCTTCCACGCCCGGATATTTGTCGCGCCAGACCGGCATGTTCTTGCGGATATCGTCCTGGATTTTCTGGGCCAGCTCCTGGAACACGGTCGAAGTCGTACGGCCACAGCCGGGACATGCGGCAACCACCGGAATGAACTGGCGAAAACCCATGACCTGCAGGATTTCCTGGGCCACCTGCACTTCTTTCGTCCGGTCGCCATTCGGCTCCGGTGTCAGCGACACACGGATCGTGTCGCCGATCCCGTGTTGCAGCACATAGCCCATCGCGGCCGACGAGGCGACAATGCCCTTCGAGCCCATGCCGGCTTCGGTGAGGCCCAGATGCAGCGCATGGTTGGAGCGCTCGGCCAGCATCGAATAACAGGCGATCAGGTCCTGCACCTGGCTGACCTTGGCGGAAAGAATGATGCGGTTGCGTGGCAGGCCGATCGATTCGGCAAGCTCCGCCGAGATAAGCGCCGACTGCACGATCGCTTCGTGCATGACCTGACGGGCGGAAAGCGGCGAACCGGCTTCCGCATTGCGGTCCATCAGCGTCGTCAGGAGATCCTGATCGAGCGACCCCCAATTGACGCCGATACGCACCGGCTTGTCGTAACGGATCGCCATCTCGATGATGTCGCCGAACTGCTTGTCCTTCTTGTCCTTGAAGCCGACATTGCCCGGATTGATACGGTATTTCGCCAGCGCCTCGGCGCAAGCCGGATGATCGGCGAGCAGCTTGTGGCCGATATAGTGGAAATCGCCGATCAGCGGCACATCCATGCCGAGACGCAGCAGGCGCTCGCGGATTTTCGGCACGGCCGCAGCGCTTTCGTCACGATCGACGGTGATACGCACGATTTCCGAACCGGCCTTGTAGAGTGCGGCGACCTGCGCCACCGTCGCATCGATATCGGCCGTATCGGTATTTGTCATCGACTGCACGACGACCGGAGCCCCACCGCCCACGATGACCCCACCCACATCGACCGCAACGGTCTGACGGCGCGGTTTCGGATCGAAGTCTATGGGTGATGTCATGGTCGGGTCTCGGTGCCTACAAGCAGAGTTGCAATTCAGGTGGCGTATGCATTGCCGCTTGTCAACCACCGAGCCGTGTCAGTTTTGCGGCATCGGCCTCAATGATGCGCGCCATCTGCGTGACGCGCGAGCCGGGAAACGGCCAGCACGACGACGAGGAAACCCGACAGCGCAAGGAAGATCGACGCAAGCCCGGTATGTTCGGCGACAAAGCCAATTACCGATGGCGCAAGCAGAATGCCGGAATAACCCATCGTCGTGACGACCGACAATCCGACACCTGCGGCCATTCCCGGCAGGTTTCCGGCAGCCGAAAACACGATCGGCACCATGTTGGAAATACCGATACCGGCCAGCGCGAAACCTGCAATCGCAACTGTGGTATTCGGTGCAAGACCGATGATCGCAAGCCCGCAGATCGCGATCGTGCCACATATCCGAAGCGTCATGACGGCACCCAGACGGTCGCGGATGAGATCGCCGGCAAACCGCATGATCGCCATGGTGCAGGAGAAACCGGCAAAGGCGAAACCGGAAAGAGCGACGGACGCGCCGAGTTCGTTGCGCATGTAAAGCGCACCCCAGTCGAGAATGGCACCCTCCGGGATCATGCAGAAAAGCGCGATCACACCGATCAGCCATGGCAGCGGCGAACGCGGCAACCGGCTGCGCGTCTCGTCCTTTGCTTCATCCGGATGCGGCGCATCATGCAGTACGATCCGCCAGCAGAGAACCACCATCAGCGCCGCAATCAGCGTGACGATGACGGAATGGCTGAAAACACCGAGTTTCTGGATCAGAAAACCGCCGCTCGAGGCACCCAGAAGGCCGCCGAGGCTCCAGAAGGCATGGCAGGATGACATGATTGCCCGGCGCATATGTTTTTCGGTTGCCACCGCATTGGCGTTCATCGCCACGTCCATCGCCCCAATCAGGCCGCCGAACAGAAAGATCGCAATGGCCCCGCTCCAGATGTCTCCGGTTACCGAAAGAAGCAGCAGCATGGGCGTCAGAAGCACCGCCGCCAGTTTTGAAACCGTGCTCGATCCGAAACGGGCAATCTGGCTTCCGGCGATCGGCATCATCACGATCGATCCGACGCCAAAGACAAGGATCATCAATCCCAGCTCTTTTTCGCTGAGGCCGAGGCGTGAGGCGAATTCCGGGATTTTCGGCGCCCATGAGCCGATCATGAAACCGTTCATCAGGAAGAGAAGCGCAACACCGGCCCGCTCCTTGGTCAGATAGGATCCAAGCGGCCGGCTGGCCTTTTCGATCTCGGATTGGCTCATGAAATGCTTCCTCTCGATGCGCTTTTTTCGTTGATTGGGATTGCGGCACCGCATCGATGCGCCTCGACACCCTGAAGAGCTATTTTTCTGACCAGCGCCTCGTCCGCATCAGCCTCGAAGACGAGCGACAAGGGCGGCTGAAGCGCATGCACATGGAATGCGGCCCTCAGGCCCAGCTTGTCCGAGGTGATCGCCGCAAGGCTGCTTTTGCTGGCGGCACAGGCCAGCCGCTTGAAGGCTGCGTCTTCAAAGATATCCGCTGCCAGTCCTTCCTCCAGCGTCAGACCGCAGGCGCCGAGAATGCAGAGAGCCGGCCGGATCGTTTCCAGCTGCCGGATGGCGGTCAGATCGAGCGCCGCCCCGACAGCCGGATCCACCCTGCCACCGATCATGATCAGCTCTACACCCGGCCGGCCTGAGAGTTCTGCGGCAATCGCCGGCGTATTGGTGACAGCAGTCAGGCGAAAATTTTCAGGCAGGCTGCGGGCAATAGCAAGGTTGGTGGATCCCGCATCGAAGAAGACGACACTGCCTTCATGGAGCAGTTCCACCACCTTTTGCCCCAGCATCACCTTTCGATCCGGCTGCTCGGAAATGCGCGTCTTCAGCGGAACGGTCTTTCCGCCCGGCAGCAGCGCACCGCCATAGACCCGCTCGCATTCGCCCCGCCCCGCCATTTCGCGAAGGTCGCGCCGAACCGTATCTTCCGAGACGCCGAACGTCTGTGCGAGATCCTGCGCCGCAACACGCCCCTGGGCGCGCAGCTCGGCCAATATCCTCGCCTGTCTTTCACTGACAAATTGATCCATGCCGAAACCATGCACGAGTCGGCATAATTACGCAACATCGTGCAAAAACACTAAATGTGTCGGAATGCAAAAAGGCGGCCCGCCTTCGCGGACCGCCTTTTTATAATTCACGCGAAAACCTGCTTCAGGCGGCGTAGACGACGAGCAGATCCTTTGCGTCGATCTGGTCGCCGGCCTTGACGAGAACCTCGGTGATCACGCCGTCCTTCTCCGCATGCAGCGCGGTCTCCATCTTCATCGCCTCGATGGAGAGCAACACATCGCCCGCCTGCACCGTCTGGCCTGAGGAGACGAAAACCGTCGAGACGACACCCGGCATCGGCGCACCGAGATGCGAAGCATTGCCGGCTTCAGCCTTGCGGCGGACTGCGCTGGAAGCGGCGCGATTGCGATCCGGAACCTTGATGCGGCGCGGCTGGCCGTTAAGTTCGAAGAACACTGTCACCATGCCCTGTGCATCTGCAGCACTGATTGCCTGGTTGACGATAACCAGAGTCTTGCCCCGCTCGATATCGGCGAACATTTCCTCGCCATCCGCCAGCCCGTAGAAATAGGTCGGCGTCGGCAGCACGGAGACCGGACCATAGGTTTCAGACGCCAGCGCGAAATCGGTGAACACTTTCGGATACATCAGATACGAGGCGAACTCGAAGTCATCGACCTTCCGGCCGAGCTTCTCCTCGATGTCCTTCTGCTCCTTGGCAAGATCCGCCGGTGGGAGCAGTGAGCCGGGCACCGCCGTGTAAGGCTTTTCGCCCTTCAACGCCTTTTTCTGGATGCCTTCCGGCCACCCGCCCGGAGGCTGGCCGAGATCGCCCTTCAGCATCGAGACGACAGATTCAGGAAAGGCGATATCCTTGTCCGGGTTCTCGACATCGGCCACCGTCAGGTCCTGCGAGACCATCATCAGTGCCATATCGCCGACTACCTTCGAGGAAGGCGTCACCTTGACGATATCGCCGAACATCTGGTTCACGTCGGCATAGGTCTGGGCGACCTTGTGCCACTTGGTATCGAGGCCCAGCGAGCGTGCCTGTTCCTTGAGGTTGGTGAACTGGCCACCCGGCATTTCATGCAGATAGACTTCGGATGCCGGTCCCTTCAGATCGCTTTCGAAGGCCGCATACTGGTTGCGCACGGCTTCCCAGTAGAACGAGATTTTTCTGATCCATTCAGGGTCGAGGCCCGGATCGCGCTCGGAGCCCGAAAGGGCTTCGACGATCGAGCCGAGGCAGGGCTGCGACGTGTTGCCGGAAAACGCATCCATCGCCGCATCGACCACATCGACACCAGAATCGACCGCAGCAAGCACGGTGGCTGCCGAAATGCCCGACGTATCATGCGTGTGGAAATGGATCGGCAGCGAGGTCGCGTCACGCAGGGCCTTGAACAGAACCCTGGCTGCGGCCGGCTTCAAAAGACCGGCCATATCCTTGACGGCGATGATATGCGCGCCGGCCTTTTCCAAATCCTGCGCCAGGCCGACATAATATTTGAGGTCGTATTTCGGCCGTGCGGAATTGCCGAGATCGCCGGTATAGCAGATCGCCGCCTCGCACAGCTTGCCTTCCTCGTTCACGGCATCCATCGACACGCGCATGTTGTCGACCCAGTTCAGGCAGTCGAACACGCGGAACAGGTCGATGCCACCGTTCTCCGAACTGCCCTTGGCCGCCTGGCGGACGAAATATTTCACCACATTGTCGGGATAGTTCTTGTAGCCGACACCGTTCGCCCCGCGCAGCAGCATCTGCAAGAGGATATTCGGCGCCGCCTCGCGGATCAGCGCCAGCCGCTCCCACGGATCTTCGGTTAGAAAGCGCATCGATACGTCAAACGTCGCGCCGCCCCAGCATTCCAGCGAGAAGAGGTTCGGCAAGGCCCGTGCATAGACGCCGGCGATGCTGGCAATGTCATGGGTGCGCATGCGGGTGGCAAGCAGTGATTGGTGACCGTCACGCATCGTCGTGTCGGTGATGAGCGCACGGGTCTCGCCGCGCATCCATTCGGCAAACTTCTTCGGCCCGAGTTCGTCGAGCTTCTGCTTGGTACCGGCAGGGATCGCCCCTTCGATGAACGGCAGCACCGGCTTGGAAATCTTGTCCGATGGGGTCGGTCGACCCTTCGTTTCCGGGTGACCGTTGACGGTCACGTCGGCGAGATAGGTCAAAAGCTTGGTCGCGCGGTCGGCACGCTTCACCTGCTCGAACAGTTCCGGCGTCGTATCGATAAACCGCGTCGTATAGGAATTATCGCGGAATTTCGGGTGACCGATGATGGCTTCGAGGAAGGTCAGGTTGGTCGCCACGCCGCGAATACGGAATTCCCGCAGCGCGCGGTCCATGCGGCTGATCGCTTCCTGCGGCGTGGAGCCAGATGCCGTGACCTTGACCAGCAGCGGATCGTAATAACGGGTGATGATCGCGCCCGTATAGGCCGTACCGCCGTCGAGGCGAATGCCGAAGCCGGCAGCCGAACGATAGGCGGTGATACGCCCGTAGTCCGGTATGAAGTTCTGCTCCGGGTCTTCAGTCGTGATACGGCACTGCAGCGCATGGCCGTTGAGACGGATGTTTTCCTGAGCGGGCACACCCGATTCCGGCGTGCCGATCGCAAAACCTTCGAGGATATGGATCTGCGCCTTGACGATATCGATGCCAGTGACGACTTCCGTCACCGTATGCTCGACCTGGATGCGCGGGTTCACCTCGATGAAGTAGAATTTGCCGGTCTCGGCATCCATCAGATACTCGACCGTGCCGGCGCCGACATAATTCGTCGCCTGCGCAATCTTCAGCGAATAGCCGGCAAGCTCGGCGCGTTGCGCTTCCGACAGATAAGGTGCCGGTGCGCGTTCGACGACCTTCTGGTTACGGCGCTGGATGGAACAATCGCGCTCGAACAGATGCACGACATTGCCGTGTGTGTCGCCGAGCACCTGGCTTTCGACGTGACGGGCACGCTCGACCAGCTTTTCCAGATAGACTTCGTCCTTGCCGAAGGCGGCCTTTGCCTCGCGCTTGGCCTCGACGACTTCCTTGGCAAGATCGGCCTCGGAGCGGATCGCGCGCATGCCGCGCCCGCCGCCGCCCCAGGAGGCCTTCAGCATCACCGGATAACCGATCTCGGCGGCCATCCGCGCCACTTCCTTCATGTCGTCCGGCAGCGGATCGGTTGCCGGCACGACCGGCACGCCGACGGAGATCGCCAGATTGCGGGCCGCAACCTTGTTGCCGAGCTGACGCATCGTATCAGGCCGCGGGCCGATGAAGATAATGCCCGCCTCATCACAGGCATCGACGAATTCCGGGCTTTCCGAAAGAAGGCCATAACCAGGATGGATGGCATCGGCACCGGAAAGCTTGGCAACCCGGATCACTTCCGGGATCGACAGATAGCTCTCGATCGGACCGAGATCCTTTTGAAGATGAGGACCGCGCCCGACCTGATAACTCTCATCCGCCTTGAACCGATGCAGCGAAAGTTTGTCTTCCTCAGCCCAGATCGCGACCGTCTTGATACCGAGCTCGTTGGCGGCGCGGAAAACGCGGATTGCGATCTCGGATCGGTTGGCAACAAGGATCTTTTTTATCTGCAATGCGCTCTCCCCAGGGCAATTTGAATTTGTTGCACTGCAAGAGATCAATATCCCTGAAATTACGCAAGTATAAAATTGGCCGAAAATGGAGCCTCAGGTTGCACAGATTGCCTCAGGCAATCAGCGCCAGCCGAAACGCCAGCGCAATCAAGTGCTGCCGGTTGTTAGCACCGAGCTTTTCGTGCAGCCCGTTGATATACCAGTCGACCGTATGGCTGGAGATATCCAGCTCCCTTGCTATCTCGTTAGAGGTAAGCCCGTTAGCCAACAGAAGTGTGATTTCCATTTCCCGCCGCGTCAACTGCACATCGCTTAAAGGCGCGTTCTCGAAGATATCCGCCTTGTGGAGAAGCTCAAGCAACTTCCAGAAAACCGCTTTGGCAGCAGCATCGAACAGGCTGATTTCAGCCGGCGAGAGGTCAACCGGTTTACCACCAACCGCGAAGCTGCCGACAAGTCCATTGCGGCCATGGACCGGAAACAGATATCCGTCGTGCAGCCCGTGCCGCGCGGCCTCCTGAAGCATCCTCTTCATTCGTTGACGATGCGGATCGGCCTTCAACGTCAAAAGCGCATCCTTCCAGCGGAACGGCCGTTGAGCCAGGCGCAGCCATCGAAGCGTCGGATCGATCAGCGAATATTTCCGTTGGGTATAGAGTTCCGTCCAGTTTGCCGGCCACTCGGCGGCAAGAACTGATCTCTGCAGCTTGAGCTGCGGCAGGGGCTGGATGAGAAGACTGTAAAAATCAAACCCATAGCTATCGACCAGGCTTTCCAGCTCGGCGGTAACCTGTTCCGGCGTCTTTGCTTCCCCAAGCAACACCAGGAACTGGACAATCATGGTAATATTCAATACCGCCCCCGAGCCCGAACCGGGCATGCCAAATTACATATGCTACAATTGCCCAGATAGTTTACACAGACGGTTAGGATTCATTGAAACCGGGCCGCCAAATCTAGCATCGCTGAATCGATAAACACCACAAATACGTGCATTTCTATTTTTCTACACGACACACCATAGCGACACAATCTCGCCTACGATAATGGCTTGGAATCGCCTTGTATTGTCCATAAAGCTCTGTGACCCACATAAGGGCGAAAGTGACTGAAGAGGTTGAACGGTTGACACTATTTCAGGTTTATTGGCGAGCACTCAACTACCTGGGCAAGAACAAGTGGCGGGTGACTGCGATCGTCATCGCCAACATCGTGCTGGCCGTGATCACAATTGCTGAGCCTATCCTGTTCGGCTGGATCATCGATGCGATATCCTCCGGCGGCGCAGTGACCAACGTCCTCATGTTATGGGCAGGTTTCGGCGTTTTCAATACGATAGCTTACGTACTGGTCGCCCGTGAAGCCGATCGGCTTGCACATGGTCGGCGTGCATCGCTGCTGACGGAAGCTTTCGGCCGGATCATCTCGATGCCTCTTTCCTGGCATCATCAGCGCGGCACCTCGAATGCGTTGCACACTCTGCTTCGTGCAGCAGAAAGCCTTTTCGGCCTCTGGCTCGAATTCATGCGAACGCATCTGGCAACCGGTGTGGCGATCCTCTTCCTCATCCCCACCGCGATCTCCATGGACTGGAGGCTAAGCCTCGTACTTCTCTGCCTCAGCATCTTCTATTGGGTCATCGGCGTCGCGGTGATGAAGCGAACCAAGGAAGGCCAGGCCTCGGTGGAAAGCCATTACCACCAGGTCTTCTCCCATGTCAGCGATTCGATCAGCAACGTTTCGGTCCTGCATAGCTACAACCGCATCGAGGCCGAAACCCAGGCGCTCAAGGCCTACACCAAGGACCTGCTCAAAGCCCAGTATCCGGTTCTCGACTGGTGGGCACTGGCCGGCGGCCTCAACCGCACCGCTTCGACCGTTTCCATGGGCGTCATCCTCGTCATCGGCACGATGCTCGTTCAGCGCGGCGAGATCCGTGTCGGCGACGTTGTTGCCTTTATCGGCTTTGCCAACCTGCTGATCGCCCGCCTCGACCTTTTGCGCCAGTTCGCCACACAGATTTTCGAGGCGCGCGCCAAGCTCGAGGATTTCTTCGCACTCGAAGATTCAGTCGACGATCGTACCGAACCTGCAAATGCCGGTGAATTGCGCGATGTCAGCGGCGAGGTGGAATTCCGCGATGTGAGCTTCGGTTTCGCCAACACCAAGCAGGGTGTCCACAACATCTCATTTACTGCCAAGGCCGGTCAGACGGTTGCGATCGTCGGACCAACGGGCGCCGGCAAGACAACCCTCATCAATCTTCTCCAGCGGGTCTATGATCCACAGCAGGGCAAGATCCTGATCGACGGGATCGATATCTCGACCGTCACCCGCAAATCGCTGCGCCAGCAGATCGCCACCGTCTTCCAGGACGCCGGCCTGTTGAACCGCTCGATCAGCGACAACATCCGCCTTGGTCGCGAGGGTGCAACGGAAGCAGATATCATCAAGGCGGCGGAGGCGGCTGCCGCAACCGAGTTCATCGAGGACCGTCTCAACGGTTATGAGACTGCTGTCGGCGAACGCGGCAACAAACTGTCGGGCGGCGAACGCCAGCGTATCGCAATCGCCCGTGCAATCCTGAAAAATGCCCCGATCCTCGTTCTCGACGAAGCGACCAGCGCACTTGACGTGGAGACTGAAGCCCGCGTTAAGGTGGCTATCGACAAGCTCCGGCAGGACCGCACGACCTTCATCATCGCCCACCGCCTTTCGACTGTCCGCGATGCCAACACGGTGATCTTCCTCGATGGCGGCCGAATCTCCGAAATGGGAAGTTATGACGAATTGAGCCGCCTCGGAGGCCGCTTCGCCTCGCTCCTGCGAACCAGCGGACTGCTTGACGACAGCGACGATGACGACGCGTCGAAGAAGGACAAGAAACCGGAAGCGACGCCAAACCCGGCGTGAGCCGACCGCAATAACAATACGCAAAGGCCCGGCGCTTGATGGAGCGCCGGGCCTTTGTATTTTAGATCGGCTCTCCCCGAGACGTCATCCCAGGGCTTGTCCCTGGGATCTGACCATATCGCCATTCCGGCACCGTCACCGACGCCGGAATGGCAGTAGATGCTCGGCGCGAACCCGGCATGACGAACGAGGCTTTAGTTTGCCCGCAAACCCATAGACACCGGGGATGAAATTCGCTCTCATCGCAAAGACCGTTCATTTCGATCAATCACATACAAAAAACTACGTCCCCTTTCATCCCCGCCTCCACCGGTCCGCTTAACCTGATCCCGTCATCGAGCAGGGAGCCGGGTCGCGAACCGGACGCCTACGGAGCAAGATCCGGCGCGAGATGATGGTCGTCATGCGGGAAGTGATGCCGTCAGGGCAAAGCTTCCACCGGAAGGCAGAAGCGGAATGCGCCTCATCCGCCAATGCTTCCGGAACGCTTCACGATCGGGCGGGCAGAATGCCTGACACCAACACCACCCATTATCGCACTGCCCGCCTTCCCATGAGCCGGCCGTGACGGGATCTCCCGTTGCGGTCACTTGTGCTGCCCTTCATCCAGAAGGAGGCTGGACCATGCCCATCTAGAAAAGCATCGCCCCGAAAACCGATCTGGTTTCCGGGGCGATGCCATGTCAGGTCATGGTCGGCGCTCAGGCCTTACTTGGACGACAGCAGGAACCCGCCATCCTTGTCAGCCGTCTTGCCGTCGACGGTAACAGTGCCGCCTGCGACCTTGATCGCGTGAGCCTTGCCCTCAATCGTCAGTTCGGCCTCGAAACCATCCCAGCCGGTCGGCAGCGACGGATCGACGGTCAGGCGATCGCCATTGCGCTTGATACCGAGAATGCCCTCGATCGCGGCGCGGTAGAGCCAGCCGGCGGAACCCGTATACCAGGTCCAGCCGCCGCGGCTCTGATAGTCGCCGGCACCATAAACATCGGCAGCGACGACGTAAGGTTCGACCCGGTAGGTATCGGCCGCCTCGCGGGTCAGCGCATGGTTGATCGGGTTCAGGATCTGGAAGCACTTCCAGGCATCGTCACCACGTTTCATCTGCGCCAGCGCCAGCACGACCCAGATGGCCGCATGCGTGTACTGACCGCCGTTTTCACGGACACCCGGCGGATAGGCCTTGATATAGCCGGGATCCTGGCGGGTCTTTTCGAACGGGGGGGTGAACAGGCGGATGATACCCGCGTCTTCGTCCACCAGCTGTTTCATCACCGCATCCATCGCCTGGTCGCGGCGGTCCATCCGGCCTTCGCCGGAGAGAACGCTCCACGACTGGCCGAGGCTATCGATGCGGCATTCGTCGCTCTTGGCGGAGCCGAGCGGCGTGCCGTCGTCGAAATAACCGCGACGATAATAGGTGCCGTCCCAGCCGTCGGTTTCGAGCGCTTCCTTGAGCGTATCGATATGCTTCTTCCAGCGATCGACGCGCTTCTTGTCCTTGCGTGCTTCGGCGTAAGGAATGAAGTCGCGCAGCGCCGCCGCCAGGAACCAGCCCAGCCAGACGCTCATGCCGCGGCCGGCAACGCCGACCCGGTTCATGCCGTCGTTCCAGTCACCGCCGAGCATCAGCGGCAGGCCCATGTCGCCGGTGCGGTCGATCGCGAGATCCAGTGCACGCGCCGCATGTTCGTAGAGATCGGCGATCTCACTCGTCACCTCGGGCTGGATGAAGGCATCATGCTTCGTCTTTTCGAGGATCGGACCGGAGAGGAACGGCAACTGCTCTTCCAGAATGGTCTGGTCACCGGTGACCGAGACATACTGGTTGATCGCATAGGCGAGCCAGACGACGTCGTCGGAGATCGTCGTGCGCACGCCGGAGCCGTTATGCGGCAGCCACCAGTGCATCACGTCGCCTTCCTTGAACTGGCGCGAGGCAGCATTGATGATCTGTCGGCGGGCAAGCGACGGCTCGTGCACGAGGAAGGCCAGCGTGTCCTGCAACTGGTCGCGGAAGCCGAATGCACCCGATGCCTGATAGAAGGCGGTACGGGCCATGATGCGGCAACCGAGCGCCTGATAGGGCAGCCAGTGGTTGACCATGTTGTCGAGCGACTTGTCCGGCGTCGAGATCTTCAGACGGCCGGTGAACTCGTTCCAGAAGCCGCGGTTGGCCGCAAGCGCACCGTCGAAGCTGACGGTCTTCAGCTCGGCGGAAAGTGCAACCGCCTCCTCCTTTGTCGCGGCATCGCCAAGGAAGAAGGTGACTTCGGTTTCCTGACCCGGCGCAAGCTCCACGTCATAGGCAAGTGCCGCACAGGGATCGCCGTCGAGATCGAGCGAACCACTGAGCGAAGACGCGCCCGTTACCGCAGCCGGCATCTGCACCGAGCCGAAACGGCCGACGAATTCCCGGCGGCTTGCCGTGAAGCCGGTCGGCATCTCGCTCATGCCGAGGAAGGCAAAGCGGCTGAAATTGATGCTGAACGCGTTATTGGCAAACAGCGTGCCCGTCGCCTCGTCCCGCGAAGGTAGGATGAAGGGAACCGTCTTTGCCGTATTCGCGCCAAGCAGCCATTCGACATAACCGTAGAGCTTCAGCTTCTTCGTTTCCGAGCCGGAGTTCTTGAGCTTCATATGCGAGAACTTGGCATGACGCGTCCGGTCGACGGTCTGCGTCAGTTCCAGCTTCAGCCCGTCTTCTTCGGACGAGAAAACCGAATAACCGAGGCCGTGACGGGCTTCGAACAGGACTTCCGGACGACGCGAAAGCGCGGCGAACGGAGTGTAGACCTTGTTCGTTGCCGTGTCGGATACGTAGAAACCTTCGCCCGGACGATTGATGACCAGATCGTTGGTCCAAGGCGTCAGCTGGTAGTCGCGGGAATTTTCCGCCCAGGAGAAACCGGCGCCTTCTGCCGAAACGTGGAAGCCGAACGTATCGTTGGATATGACGTTGATCCACGGCTGCGGCGTCGACTGGCCGCCATTGAGACGAACCACATACTCGTTGCCCTCGGCAGAGAAGCCGCCAATGCCGTTCCAGAATTCGAGATCCGTCGGTTCCTTCGGCAGGACTTCAGGAGCGGCAAAGATCTCGCCGTTCAGAAGCGGACGGCGATCGGCATCGATCTGCTGTTCCGTCGAAGGCGCGAAGATCGTGCTGGTGCGATTGAGCTGATCCCCGAACTGGCCGTTACGGGCATGCAGCACGACGCGGGAAGCGGCGATCATACCTTCGGCGCCGGCACCCTCAAGAAGGTCGCGGCGCAGCGTGAAGACGTGCGTACGTCCGCCTTCCTGACCCATGCGGGTCGCCATCTGCTCGATCGACTGCTGCATGTCCTGCGCGTCTTCCGACGCACGTTCGTTGAAGATCACCAGATCGGAAACGACGCCGCGTGACCGCAGATATTGCTGCGCCAGGATCGCTTCCTTGGCGACCGGCATGTCGGCCTCATCGTTGATCCGGAGCGTGAAGATCGGCAGGTCACCCGAGACGGAAGACGGCCAGAGGCCGGACTGCTTCTGCATCCCCGCCTGCAGCGTCTGCTGGTCGGCGCGAAGCTGCATGTCGGGATAGACGAGATAACGGGCGAGGTGCTGGAAGGCGGCTGCATCCTGCGAGGTGACGCCGAGATGGCGCATCTGCATCTGCGTACGCGTCCAGGCCTGGGTCAGCTCGCTCTGGAAGCTCTCGGCGTGACGATAATGTTCGATCGCCTTGTCGAGATCCTCGCGCTTGGGTGCGGCAATCGTCCAGAAGACGACGCTGACCTTCTTGCCGGCTGGAACCCGGACGCTGCGGCGCAGCGACATGATCGGGTCGAGGGTGAAACCGTCCGTGTTCGACAGCGACGCACCCGGATCGAAGGCGGCAGCCTCCGACAGCGTGCGGCCGCGGCCGAGGAACTTGCGGCGGTCGGTCTCGTATTCGGTCGGGCGATCCGTACCGGCATTGTCGGCGGCAAGATGCGCCACCAGCATGTCCGGTTCGCTGTGATCGCGCTTGTTGCGCCAGGCGCGGATCACGTCACCGCGCTTGCCGATCTCGGTATTGATGAACATGCGCGAGAAGACCGGGTGGCCGTTATCGCCGTCATCACCGGCAATCACCGGTTCCATGTAGGACGTCACTTCGATGAAGCGATCTTCGGTGCCCATGTTGAGCAGCGTCACGCGACGGCCTTCGGCATCATGCTCGGTGCCGACAATGACCTCGACCGTGCTGGTCAGTTCGCCGACCGTCTTGTGGAATTCGGCCTTTTCGTCGCCGAACACCGCCTTCGACTGCTCGCCTTCGGCACGACGCGGTTCGGTCGTCGTCGACCACCAGTCGTTGGTCGCCGTGTCGCGCAGGAAGATGAACTGGCCCCAGCGGTCTTCTGTCGGATCGGGCTTCCAGCGCGAAACGGAAAGACCGTTCCAGCGGGAATAACCCGAGCCGGTCGCCGTCATCATCAGCGAGTAATGGCCGTTGGAGAGCAGCACCAGTTCGCGGTCCTTGGTGGCCGGGCTGGTGATCGTACGGATTTCCGGACGCAGCAGCTCGCCGCCGCCGGTACCCGGCTTCTCCTCGTGCTTGGCGCTCATCACCGGAATGTCGCGCGGCGCCTTTTCCTGCAACAGCAGTTCGGCAGCCTCGATCACCGGATCGGCATGGAAGAGTTCGCGCAGCAGGCCGTTCATGACGACGTTGGCAACAGCTGCGATCGACATGCCATGGTGGTGGGCATAGTAGTTGTAGACGACAGCACAACGTTTGCCTTCCGGCACGCGGGTCGGCGTGAAGTCCACCGCATCGTGGAAACCATAGATGCCGAGTGCACCGAGTTCGCGCAGTTCGGCAAGGTTTTCCACGGCAGCGGTCGGATCGTACTGGCTGGCGAGGATCGACGCGTATGGCGCGATAACGGCGTTCTGGCCGAGACCACGTTTCAAACCCAGCGTCGGCACGCCGAAATTGGTGTACTGATAGTGCATCTGATGGTCGAGCGCGTTGAACGCGGCTTCCGAAATGCCCCACGGCGTGCCGAGACGGCGACCGTGGTTCATCTGTTCCTTGACGATCAGATTGTTGGTCTGGTTGAGGATGCCACCCTGACGCTCCTGCATGACGAGCGGCGGCATCAGGTATTCGAACATCGAGCCCGACCAGGAAACCAGCGCGCCGCGCGCGCCGATCGGCACAACGTGACGGCCGAGCTTGTACCAGTGCTCGTTTGGCAGGTCGCCCTTGGCGATACCGAACAGACTGGTCAGGCGCGCTTCCGAGGCGAGCAGGTCGTAGCAGGCTTCGTCGACTTCGTTGCTCTCGACCCGGTAGCCGATCGACAGAAGACGGCGGTCCTTGCGGAACAGGAACTTGAAGTCCATCGCAAAAGCGATCTTGCGAGCGCGCACGCTGAGTGCGGCCAGGCGATCGCGCAGTTCTTCGACATTGGCGTTATCGAAAGTACTGTCGGCAATATGCGCTTCGCAGGCGGTTACCAGCGAGGCGGCCCATTTGGTCACTTCCTCGCTCTGGCTGGAGCGAACCTCGTGGTCGAGATTGTGCGAAAGCTTCTGAATCTCGCGGGCAAGAACCGAAAGGTTGATGATCCGGATCGAGGCGAACTCGTGCTCGCGCTTGACGGCTGCAAGCGCGTTGGCAAAGCCGTTGATGCGCTCTTCGAGGCGGCGGCGCAGCGGGCGAACCGTCTTGCGATCGTCGGGAAGCGCCTTCAGCGTTTCGCCGAGAATGCCGGCGACATCACCGAGACCGTCGAGATTGCCCTGCAGATGTGCTGACGGCGCTTCCGCCCAGATGCGGCAGGCCGACGAAATGGCGATCAGGTGACCGGCGAAGTTACCGCTATCGACCGACGACACGTAGCGCGGCATCAGCGGCTTCATCGTGTCGATGTGATACCAGTTATACATGTGGCCGCGGAACTTGTCGGCCTTTTCGACGGTGGCAAGCGTCTGTTCCAGCCGCTCGATCGTCTCGGCAAAGCTGATCCAGCCGAAATGACGCGCCGAAATGGTCGACAGGAGATAGACGCCGATATTGGTCGGCGAGGTGCGCTTGGCGACCGACGGGTTTGGCTTTTCCTGATAATTGTCCGGCGGCAGATAGCTGTGTTCCGGCGTCACGAACATTTCGAAATAACGCCAGGTGCGGCGCGCGATCTTGCGCAGCTCGACGGAGACGTTTTCCGGCACGAACAGCTTGTCTTCCGTTTCGGCCGACTGGCTCACATACCAGGCAACGAGCGGCGAGAAGATCCACAGGATCGCAAACGGAATGCCGACCAGGAAAGCGTTGTCGCCCGGAATGGCTGCAAGGATAATGCTGAGCACGGCAATTGCCGGCGCATGCCACATCGACCGGTAATAATCGGTCGGGCTGCCCTGCGCATTCGACTGGATAGACGCAGCCGTCTTCCATTCCAGCATCAGCTTGCGGGAAACGAACAGGCGATAGAGCGAACGGCCGATCGCGTCCGTCATGATGCAGGCGGAATCGGCAATGAAGACGATACGAAGCGCCACCTGCGCATTGGTCGAGCGCACATCAGACCAGACCGAATAGAAATGCGCCTTGGCAACGTTGTCGCTCGAACGCGGCAGAAGGTTGGTCAGAAGCGAGATCGTCGGAGCGACGAACAGTGAGAAGATCAGCAAAATCTGCCAGATCAGCGCGCCCAGCGGGTCCATGCAATACCAGCCGAGCACCGAGGCGAAGAACCAGGCGATCGGGGTCAGCGACCGACGCAGGTTATCCAGCATCTTCCAGCGACCGAGCGCGGTAACGCCACGCTTTGCATCGATGATATAGGGGATGAGCTGCCAGTCGCCGCGAGCCCAGCGATGCTGGCGCGAGACTTCGACTTCGTAACGGGTCGGGAAATCCTCGACCAGCTCGACATCGGTGACGAGAGCGCAACGGGCGAAAGACCCTTCAAGAAGGTCGTGCGAAAGAACCGCATTTTCTTCGATACGACCCTTCAGCGACGCCTCGAAGGCATCGACGTGATAAAGGCCCTTGCCGGTAAACGAACCTTCGGACGTCAGGTCCTGATAAACGTCGGAGACGGCGAAGACATAAGGGTCGAGACCACGGCCGACCGAGAACACGCGCTGGAAGACCGATGCCTCGGTGCCGGTCGTCAGCGACGGCGTCACGCGCGGCTGCATCAGGCCGTAGCCCTTGATCACCTGATTGGTCTCAGGGTCGAGCACTGGACGGTTGATCGGGTGATGCATCTTGCCGACCAGCTTGGTCGCCGCATCACGAATGAGGCGGGTATCGGCATCAAGCGTCATCACATACTGGACGTTTGCCGGAACCGTGTTGGCGCCCTGAAGATAGGTCGTATCGCGGTCGCCGCGCAGAAGCAGGTTCAGCTCATGCAGCTTGCCGCGCTTGCGCTCCCAGCCCATCCACACGCCTTCGTTCGGATTGAACAGGCGGCGGCGGTGGAGAAGGAAGAAACGGTCGCTCTCGACTTCGTCCTTGTAGCGGGCATTGAGCGCTGCGATTTCGCGCTTGGCGTAATCGAGGATTTCGAGATCGGCTTCGGTCTGCTCGGTCTTGGCATCGCGCCAGTCGGAAAGCAGCGAGAAATAGATCTCGCCATGCGGATTGGCGAGATAATGGACCTCGAGATTGCGCACCAGTTCATCGACCGTATCGCGGTCGGTGATCAGGCACGGCACGACGACCAGCGTCTTTGCTTCTTCAGGAATGCCTTCCTTGAATTCATAACCGACGAGACGCGCCGGTTTGACGAAATAGGTGACGACCGTGTTGAACAGGCCCGTTGCACCTTCAGACGCCGGAAGCGCGAACATCAAAAGCAGGAAGAAGACGACGAGAAGCGGGATCGCGGCCTGAACCAGGAAATAGCCGGTGAGAACCATCGCCAGAACGGTCAGCAGGATCACAGGAGCGGCAATCGCCAGCCAGTTCAGCTTGCGATAGGCGCGCACTGCCTGCTGCAGGATCGGCGGATTGTAACCGACGGCCGCTTCCAGCTCCTTGCGATGACGGCCGACGATGAAGGCGCCGACATTGGTCTCGCGCACATCCGGGTCTTTTTCGGCGGCTTCCTGCGAAAGTTTGATGGCAGCCTGGGTAACTTCGGCTTCGCTGCGCTTGGAAAGACGGGCGAGCTTTTCGATACGGTTGCGATAGGCGTTGCGCGAACCGAAATCGAGCGCCTCGTAATCCGTATGCTCGCGGAACAGCTTGTCGATCTGCGAAACGTCTTCGAACCAGACGCTCCATTCCGTATCGATGATGAGACGCAGGCTCTTGATGATATTGCCCATCGTCACGTTGCCGGAAGACAGGCGGCTCTGCTCCGACTGCGTGACGGTTTCGACATCCGTGCCAACCTCGGCAAGACGCTGTTCAATCCACTGCGTGGCGAACGTCGTCGACTGAGAGGCATTGCGCATTCTATAGAGGAACTGAGCTGCAAACGTGTTGTCGCGCACCAGATCCGCAACACCGGCCAGCACCTTGGCGCTTTCGGTCTCGTCATTCAGGCGGATGATCTCGTCAGCCACGTCATTGGCACGCTTGCGCATATTGCGCGAACGATCGACGCGGGTTGCGATACGGCGCAGGTTCTCGATCAGCACGAAGCGGATGAAGGACGGCAGCGCCCAAAGTTCGCCGATTTCGAGCGGTTCATTTTCCTGGAAACCCTCGACCATCGCGGCAAGCGTCTCGCGGTTCACGCCCGAATGGGTATGCGCCACGTAAAGCCAGGCGAGCGCCAGCACGCGTGGCATCTTCTGTCCCTGGATGACGCGGGTCGGCAGTTGCTTGAAGAACTTTTTCGGAAAATCGCGGCGGACTTCCTGGATCGCCTCTTCGACGATGTAATAGTTGTCGAGCAGCCATTCGGCGGCCGGCGTAATCGAAGCGCCCGCATCCACATCGAGAGCGGCTGCGCGATAGACGCGAAGGATTTCCTTCTCGTTATCGGAATGCTGCTGGAAGAACTCGAAGGACATGAGGCCAGGGAGTTCCTCCCCCTCGCCGCGGCCGAGCCGGACGCCGCAGTCTCTCAGGTCTTCTATCGTCAGATAGGTCGCACGGATCGAATCATTGTGATCGATCTGCTTGACGTCTGTTTCGCGCGAGGAACCGGGCTTCGGAGTATCAAGGGACATGGACACGCTTCTGAATGAAAAATCGGGGTTTATCGGCCAAATTGCTCGGGCCTACGCCGGAAAATCACGCCGCCATTTGGGAAATGGCGCCGAGTTCCGGTGCAATCCGCGCGAAGGGAGATAGAGGCCGGCTTGAATATTGCAAATCAAAGACACCAATTATCGCCAGCCACAGCTCGGATTGACACAATCTACCCAATTAACCTTGGCAGCCTGAATAAAGGCTGAACGGATTCAAACGATTGATTCAGGAAGAAAACTGTAAAGCTTGAGCCACTCGATTGGCGCATAGCGGCCAATGGGCTATACCCGCGCCTTCTCTTTGCGAAAGCACCGAAAGGCCTGACAGATGACGCTGCGATTTTCAAACGACATGACCGACGTGATCGCCATCCGCCGGCATCTGCATGAAAATCCGGAAATCGGCCTTTCCGAATTCAAGACTTCGGATTTCATTGCCGGGAAGCTTGAGGAATACGGCTACGAAGTCACGCGCGGACTGGCGAAGACCGGCATCGTCGCAACGCTTAAAAACGGCGACAGCACACGCTCCGTCGGCATCCGCGCAGATATCGACGCCCTGCCGATCACCGAGGAGACCGGCCTCGAATATGCCAGCAAGAACAAGGGTGTGATGCATGCCTGCGGCCATGACGGACACACGGCCATGCTGTTGGGTGCTGCAAAAATTCTTGCCGAGCGAAAGAATTTCGACGGCACGATCCACTTGATCTTCCAGCCGGCGGAGGAAAATTTCGGCGGCGCCCGCATCATGATCGAGGATGGCCTGTTCGATAAATTCCCCTGCGACGCCGTCTTCGGCATGCACAACGATCCGGCCATGCCCTTCGGCAAGGTCTTCGTCAAGGACGGCCCGCTGATGGCGGCGGTTGACGAGGCCCGCATTATCGTCAACGGCCATGGCGGTCACGGCGCCGAACCGCAGGCGGCATCCGATCCGATCGTTGCCGGCGCCAGCATCATCATGGCGCTGCAGACGGTCGTCTCGCGCAACATACATCCGCTCGATCCGGCCGTCGTCACTGTCGGTGCATTCAACGCCGGCATCGCCAGCAATGTCATTCCCGAACGCGCGGAAATGGTTATCACCATCCGCTCCTTCGATCCGGGTGTGCGCAACAAGCTGGAAGAGCGCATCCGCGCCATCGCCGAAGGCCAGGCCGCAAGCTATGGCATGACGGCCACGGTCCATTACGAGCGGGGCTACGAAGCGACGATCAACCACACAGCGGAAACCGATTTCGTTCGCGACCTGGCAAAAAAGGTCGTCGGAGCAGAGAATCTGGCTGAGATCGAACGCCCGATGATGGGCGCCGAGGACTTTGCCTATATGCTGGCGGAGCGTCCCGGCAGCTACTTTTTCCTCGGCACAGCGAAGACCGACAACGACCCTTCGCTGCATCATCCGCGCTTCAACTTCAACGACGATGCACTGCCGATCGGCGTCAATCTCTGGGTCGAACTGGCCGAGACCTACCTGGCGACGAAATAGGATCTTGTGGCGGCGACGAATCTTTCCGCAGAAACAACCACCTCGTCATACTCGGGCTTGTCCCGAGTATCTGGAACGTCGATTTTTTGTAAATGTGGTGAGGTCCTCGGGACAAGCCCGAGGATGAGGAAGCGTTTGGGCACTAAAGCCGCCTTTAACGAACCTCAGAAAATACCGAGCGTCACGGCACCGACGAAAACAAAAGCCGCGACGGCGATTGCCAGATGCGTAGCGGATTGCCAGCTGCCGAACAGCGAGTGGCGATGGGAAAGCGATCGTGTCTGAACAGTCGAGTGTCGCATGATCTTCCTCCAGCTTTTCTTTAAGCCACCATTCTCCGGGTGATGACTGATGCTACCTTATCCCTATCAACTTGGTAGAGATAAAGTTCCAAGCAAAAGCGGCGGATTGGAAAATCCTTTTCCGTTAATGCCTGTAATGCGGCGTTAACGGTTTATTATGCCTCCGGTTCCGACGAGCGCCTTTTTGTCGCCTCAATCCGGATTGCGTTCGAGCGCCATGCGGAAAATGTCGCCATCGACATTGCCGCCCGAGCAGACCGCAATCACGGTCTCACCGAGCGTTTCACCATGGAAAAGCGCCGCAGCAAGTGCCACCGCCCCACCCGGTTCGACCACGATCTTCAACCGGCTGAAGGCAAGCGCCATCGCTTTCAAAGCCTCGTCTTCGGTGACGACAAGTCCTGCGCCGCAGAGCTTCGACATGATCGGAAAGGTGATGTTTCCCGGCTGCGGCGTGATGATCGCATCGCAGAGCGAACCGGATTGCCTGGCGTTCTTTTCGATTTTGCCGGATGCCAGCGAGCGCGTGACGTCATCGAACCCTTCCGGCTCGCAGGGATGGACGGTGAGGCCCGGCGCCTTTGCCGCAAGCGCCAGAGACACGCCGGAAATAAAGCCGCCGCCACCTGTCGGGACGAGAACATCGGCCTTGTCTATGCCCAGTTCCGCCGCCTGTTCGGCGATTTCGAGACCCGCCGTCCCCTGGCCTGCGATCACCAGCGGCTCATCGAACGGCCTGACCAGCGTCAGATCGCGCTCAGCCGAAAGCCGCGCGCCGATTGCATCGCGATCCTCCGTCGCGCGATCGAAAAGCACGACCTCGGCCCCATAGGCACGTGTGTTCTCGATCTTGATGCGCGGAGCATCGGACGGCATGATGATGACGGCCGGAATGCCATGCAGCTTTGCCGCAAGCGCCACGCCCTGCGCATGATTGCCGGAAGAAAACGCGATCACGCCTTTCGCACGAGCCTCCGGCGAAAGACCGGAAATCGCCGACCATGCGCCACGGAACTTGAACGATCCCGTATGCTGCAGGCATTCGGGTTTGACGAAAATCCGCCGGCCGGCAATCTCGTCGAGGAAGGGAGAGGAAAGCAGGGGCGTGCGGCGGACATGGCCGTCGAGACGGGCTCGGGCGGCTTCGATCATGGCGATATCGGTCATGGAAATCCTTGCTCGGAAAAGACGGCAGTGCGTGAATGACAAAAGCCTATTATCGCCCCGGCTCGAGGTAAAGCGACGCAAGCCGGGAAGATTGTCACCAAGTCAATTCAGCCGACCAGCTTCAACGAGTAAGCCTGGCACCGATCTTCACCACCGCCTTGATCGGCAGATGGTCCGATGCCCGCCGAGAAAGCGGCGTGTCATGCGTTTCGACACGATCGATCAAGTCGGGGCGGTTGGCCATGATGCGGTCGAGCGCCAGCACCGGCAGTCGTGACGGAAAACTCGGCACAGCCGACGGCAGGCCGAAAACAGTCGCAAGCGTGTTGAGCGAGGAACGGTCGCCCAGCCGCCATTCGTTCAAGTCACCCATCAGCACGGTCGGATATTCTTCACGGGCGCGCAGGATATCGAGGATCATCCGCGCCTGCTGCTGGCGAGACCGGTTGAGCAGACCAAGATGCGCGGCAATCACCCGAAATGTATTTCCACCCGCAAGGTCGAGTTCCGCCATCAGCGCGCCGCGCGGCTCTAGTCCCGGCAGCTTCAGCTGATGCACGTCACGTACCACGCCTTCGCGGAAAAACACGACATTGCCGTGAAAGCCATGCGCACGGGCAGCGCCAGAGACTGGCACCGGGTAAAGCCCCGTTTCCCGCTCCATCCAGGCAAGATCGAGAAGCCCCCGACGTTCGCCGAAACGCGTATCCGCCTCCTGCAGCGCGATGATATCTGCGCCGATTTCGCGGATCACTTGGGCGATCCGGCCTGGATCGAACCTGCCGTCGACTCCGACGCATTTATGCACATTGTAGGATGCGACGAGCAGGCCGGTCGCCGGATCATGGGCGGAGTACATGCCGTTTCCGCGCGCCTTTCGGGCGCGGATCGACGCAATGATGCTGGCCGGCAGGGTTGTACGTTTCTCGTGCATCACCGTCATTCTTCAAAGCATGACCGACACAGGCCGCGCCGACCGGTACAAATCACAGATAGGGTGAACCCAACCAGAGCACCCGTTCAAGCAGGCGTTTTGCAAATGGTCGTGAACGAAGACCATGCAGCGTCACCTCTTCCGCAGAGGAAATAGCCAGATCGACCCTTCGTTCCAGCGCTTGCGCAAATCCACGATCGAAAACTTCAAGATCGACCTCGAAATTCAGCCTCAGCGAGCGGGGGTCGATATTCGAGGATCCGACATAGGCCCAGCAGCCGTCGATCGCCATCAGCTTGGAGTGGTTGAACGGCCCTGCCGCCCGCCAGATGCGACAATAGTTTTTCAGCATCTGGTCGAACTGCGCCGTCATGGCGAGATCGACCAGTTTCAGGTTGTTGGCGCTCGGCACGACGATATCGACCACCACACCACGCCGCGCCGCCGTGATCAGCGCGGTAATCAACTCCCGGTCTGGCAGGAAATAAGGTGAGACGATCTTTATCGAGGATCGGGCGATGGAAAAAGCGCCCATCAGCATCTTCTGGTTCGTCTCGACGCTGCGATCAGGACCGGAAGAGACGGCGCGCATCATGGTGGGTGAACCGGGCCGCATGCCAGGTGTCGGAACCTTCCAGGCTTCACCCTCCAGCTTTTCGTCGGTGGAAAACTCCCAGTCCGCAGCCGAGATCGCCAGCAAATCGGCGACAACCGGTCCTGTCACGCGGAAATGCGTATCGGCGGCACATTTATCGCCGCTGAATTCGCAGGAAAATCCCTCGCGGATATTCATGCCGCCGGTAAAGGCGATCTCGCCGTCGATGACCATGATTTTGCGGTGGGTACGCAGGTTCGCATAGGGCAGCCGCAGGCCGGTGATGACATTGCCGTTGAACACATCGACGGTGACGCCGCCATCGCGCAGCATGCCGAGCACGCTCGGCACCGAATAGCGCGCACCGACGGCATCGATCAGCACCCGGACCTCGACACCACGCCGCGCCGCCGCACTCAGCGCCTCGATAAACCGCGCGCCGATCCGGTCCCGGTCGAAAATATAGGTTTCGAGCAGAATGGAACGGCTCGCGAGCGCGATCTGCTCGAGCATCGCGCCATAGGCTGCATCGCCATTGTCGAAGGCGGAAATCGTATTGCCGGTCGTCAGGTGGTGCCGGGTGACGCGGTCGCCAAGCGTCTTCATCCCCCGCAGCCGGTAGCCGAAATCCTCGATCACCTGATCGTCGGTCGCATCATAGGAAGCAAAATCGAAACGCTCCGCCCCTTGCAGCAGCGAGCGCCGGTCACCGATGACATTGCGGCGAATACGATTGACGCCGGCGATCAGATAAAACGCCGCGCCGACGATGGGCGACAGCAGAATGACGCCGACCCAACCGACAGCAGAGCGGACCTCTTCCTTCGTCATGGTCGCATGAACGGCCGCCGACGCGCCGGCCACCACCGAGACAATGAACAGGATGTGCGGCCAATAGGCGTCGATAAGTGAGATCATGGCGTCCAATATAGGGACGCCATGATGCTAGACAATTGGAGAAATCAGCGGTTTACGCCGTCAGCTCCCTGGCAAATTTTTCAAGCCCGCGCTCGACTTTGTCGAACATGTCATTGACCTGCTGGTCGGTAATGATCATCGGTGGGCAAAACGCAATCGAATCTCCGATGGCGCGGCTGATGACGCCCTCATCCATCAGATATCCGAACAGCTTCGGCCCGAGCTGCCCGGCCGCAAAGCCTTCGCGCGGTGCAAGCTCGAAGGCGCCGATCAGGCCGACGCCGCGGTGTTCGATGACCAGCGGATGATCGCCGATCGACTTCAGCCGCGCCAGGAATTTCGGGCTAAGCGCCCGGACATTGCCGACAAGATCGCGCTCCTCGATGATCCTGATGTTTTCCAGCGCGACAGCCGCTGCAACCGGATGGCCGGCTGCGGTGACGCCATGGCCGAACGTGCCGATCTTCGCCGATTCATCCGCCAGCGGCTGATAGACGTTTTCGTTGATCAGAAGCGCCGAGATCGGCTGATAGGAAGACGAGATCTGCTTCGAAAGCGTCATCATGTCGGGCTGCAGCGCATATGTCGTCGTGCCGAACATCTCGCCCGTGCGCCCGAAACCGCAGATCACTTCGTCTGCGATGAACAGGACATCGTATTTCTTCAGAACCTTCTGGATCGCTTCCCAGTAACCGGCCGGCGGCACGATGACGCCGCCCGCCCCCATGACCGGCTCGCCGATAAAGGCGGCAACCGTATCGGGGCCTTCCCTGAGGATCAGGTCTTCCAGATCCTTGGCGCAGCGCTCGACGAACTGTGGCTCGGTCTCGCCCTCCGTCTTGAAGGCACGGTAATGCGGGCAGCTCGTGTGCAGCACGCGCGCGATCGGCAGGTCGAAGGAACGATGGTTGTTCGGCAGGCCGGTCAGGCTGGCGGACGCGATGGTGACGCCGTGATAGCCCTTGGTGCGGGAAATGATCTTCTTCTTGTCCGGCTTGCCAAGCGCATTCGACCGGTACCAGACGATCTTCATCGCCGTATCATTGGCTTCCGAACCGGAATTGGTGAAATATGCCTTCGACATCGGCACCGGCGCGATCTCGATGAGCTTTTCGGCAAGCTCGACAGACGGGCTGTGCGTGCGCGCTGTGAAAGTGTGGTAATAGGGCAGCTTCGCCATCTGCTTGGCCGCGGCCTCGACCAGACGGCTTTCGCCGAAACCGACGCCGACGCTCCAAAGTCCAGCCATGCCTTCGATATACTGCTTGCCGGCATTGTCGTAGACATGGATGCCTTCGCCGCGCTCGATCACCAGCGCGCCATCGCGCTCCAGCGCCCGTGCGTTCGTGTAGGAATGCAGATGATAGGCCTTGTCGCGGGCCTCGATGGAATTGGGCTGGATCGTCACGGACTGTTCTCCTCTCGCACGAACGCGAATAGGAAATTCATAAGAGGAATCCAGCGGATTTCCAGCCCTCAAACGCGATTTAGCAGAGCCCGCCGTTTAAAATAATTGACGGGCTCATGAGCAATTTTCATAGGCCTGATCAGCGAACCGACATACTAGCGTACAGACATGGCCGCGATCGGCGGCTCTGCTTGAGCAGGGATCGGGCTCTTGTAATCCTGCCCCTTGTGCCGGCGCTTGAGATCGGCCCATGCCGCCTCGCGCAGCTGTTCGCTGGTCATCGCCGCAAGACCCGTGGCCGCCATCACCTTTGCAACGGAAGCCATGCCCTTGTGGGCAAGCGCGCTCTTGCCCTGCGCAACCACCTGCCAGGTATGCAGCTGCGTGCCGATGGCGAGCGTCGCACCATAGGCCTGAACGGTAGGCACGACCCAGCTGACATCACCCACATCGGTCGATCCACCCATCTGGCGAACCTCGTTATGAGCCGGCAGAACGAAGTCGGCAAGCGGGATATCCCGCTGTTCGAGGCGCTCCTGCGCCCAGCTGGCCGCGACATCCTCGGGCGTCAGCGTGGCGCGGATCTTTTCCGCAAATGCGATATCCTCGGCATCAAAGGCCGGCGGCCCCATGCTCTCCCAGATGTCCTGCATCGTATCCATCAGCGGCGTGTTCACCACCAGGTTGGAAACGCCGGCAAGCGTGACGGATTCCATCCTGGTCTCAGTCATCAGCGCCGCACCCTCGGCAACCTTCTTCACCCGCTCGATGAGAGCAAAGAGGCCGGCGAGATCCGGCGCGCGCACGACATAACGAACCTTGGCATGCGCCTGAACGACATTCGGAGAAATGCCGCCGGTATCCAGCACGGCGTAATGGATGCGGCATTCGGACGGCATGTGCTCGCGCATATAATTGACACCGACGCTCATCAGTTCCACGGCATCAAGCGCGCTGCGGCCCAGTTCCGGCACGGCGGCGGCATGCGCGGCACGGCCGGTGAAGGTGAAGTCGATGCGGCAATTGGCAAGCGACGTCTCGCGCTGAACCCCGGCAAAGTTGCTCGGGTGCCAGCTGATGGCGATGTCGACGTCGGAAAAGGCGCCGTCGCGCACCATGAAGGCCTTGGCGGCGCCACCTTCTTCCGCCGGGCAGCCGTAATAGCGAACCCGGCCAGGCGTGCCGGACTTTTCAAGCCAGTCCTTGAGCGCCGTTGCAGCCAGAAGTGATGCGGAACCGAGCAGGTTGTGGCCGCAGCCATGACCGTTTGCGCCGGCGATCATCGGATCATGCTCGGTTGCACCCGCCTTCTGGCTGAGACCGGCCAGCGCATCATATTCGCCGAGAAACGCAATGACCGGACCACCGCTGCCGGCCTCGCCCATCACAGCGGTCGGGATGTTGGCAACCGCATCGGTAATCCGAAAACCCTGCGCCTCCAGCATCTCGCGATGGGCGGCTGCAGACTCTGTTTCCATATAGCAGGTCTCGGGTGTCTCCCACACCTGGTTTGCCAATTCCGCAAACACTTCCGTTTTACGCTCGACGAGATCCCAGACGAGAGGGAGGTTCGAATTGCCTTCGGTCATGAAACAGCCGCCTTGAGTTTTGGGTATGGAATGCAGTCACTGCATACCTATCCCTTTCCGACGCGAGCGCAACGCATAATGCAAAGAATTAAGGCTATGCGTATCGATTAGGCAGCGTCACTGCAGTTGTGATCAAAAGCCGGATCTTACCGTCTCGACAACCGAGTGATAATCGCTATTCTCGCGCGCCACGGGAAGCAGACACGCTGAGCGAGTAATGCTTCACCGCAAAACAAATATGGAGTGAATGGGCATAGGCTAAGCATGACGTTCTGAATTTGATGTCTGAAGCGGAAATTTGTTCCCTCTGCCATCGAATACATGACGACCCGCATGATCCTGCAGTTTCACCCGAGATGGGGACATTTATTTCGACCGGCAAAGCGTTGGGCTCGCCGGTCAGGAGGTGACGAACACAGGACTTGGCCAAAAGATGCGGCAAAACGCATCGTAAATCAGGGAAATTAACCGTGCTGGCAAAGCCGGCACAGGTAGGGAGACTTTAAATGAAACGCATGCTTACTCTTGCAGCTGCAGCACTTATGTCGGCGACCTTCTTTGCCGGTGCTGCAAGCGCCAAAACCTTCGTGTTCTGCTCGGAAGGCTCTCCGGAAGGCTTCGATCCGGGCCTCTACACCGCCGGCACGACCTTCGACGCCTCGGCTCACCCGATCTACAACCGCCTTCTCGAGTTCAAGCCGGGCACCACGCAGCCTGAAGCTGGCCTCGCAGAAAGCTGGGAAATTTCTGCTGACGGCACCGTCTACACCTTCAAGCTGCGCAAGGGCGTCAAGTTCCAGACCACGGACTACTTCACCCCGACCCGCGAACTGAACGCTGATGACGTCGTTTTCTCCATCGGTCGCCAGATCGATGAAAAGAACGCCTGGAACAAGTACATCAACGGCGCGACCTGGGAATATGCCGACGGCATGGGCTTCCCGAAGCTGATCAAGTCGATCGAAAAGGTTGACGATCTGACCGTCAAGGTCACGCTCACCCGCCCGGAAGCACCGTTCCTCGCCAACCTTGCCATGCCGTTCGCTTCGATCATGTCGAAGGAATATGCTGACAGCCTCGACAAGGCCGGCACCAAGGAACAGCTGAACCAGCAGCCGGTCGGCACTGGTCCGTTCACCTTCGTCGCCTACCAGCAGGACGCCATCGTTCGCTACAAGAAGAACCCGGACTTCTGGGGCACCGCTCCGAAGATCGACGACCTCGTCTTCGCAATCACCACCGACGCTGCCGTTCGTTACCAGAAGCTCAAGGCCGGCGAATGCCACCTGATGCCGTATCCGAACGCTGCCGACGTCGAGTCGATGAAGTCCGACTCGAACCTGCAGGTCATGGAGCAGGAAGGCCTCAACATCGCCTACCTCGCCTACAACACGACCATCGCTCCGTTCGACAAGGTTGAAGTCCGCAAGGCGCTCAACAAGGCCATCAACAAGAAGGCCATCGTTGATGCAGTCTTCCAGGGCATGGCAACGCCGGCAACCAACCCGATCCCGCCGACGATGTGGTCCTACAACAACGACATCAAGGACGACACATACGACCTCGACGCCGCCAAGAAGATGCTGGCTGACGCCGGCGTCAAGGACCTGTCGATGAAGGTATGGGCAATGCCGGTTTCGCGTCCGTACATGCTCAACGCACGTCGCGCCGCTGAAATCATCCAGGACGATTACGCCAAGATCGGCGTCAAGGTCGAAATCGTTTCCTACGAATGGGCAGAATACCTGCAGCGTTCCAAGGACAAGAACCGTGACGGCGCTGCCATCATGGGCTGGACCGGCGACAACGGCGACCCGGACAACTTCCTTGACACCCTGCTCGGCTGCGACGCAGTCGGCGGCAACAACCGTGCGCAGTGGTGCAACAAGGAATTCGACGCCCTCGTAAAGAAGGCAAAGTCGACTTCCGACATGGCCGAACGTACGAAGCTCTATGAAGAAGCACAGGTCATCTTCAAGAAGGATGCTCCCTGGGCAACCATCGACCACTCGCTCGCCGTCGTCCCGATGGCCAAGGGTGTGACCGGCTTTACTCAGAGCCCGCTCGGCGACTTCACCTTCGAAGCTGTCGATATCGCCGAGTAATCAGGCGCCATCACAACTTTTTGCCGCGGGACGCGTTGCGTTTCCCGCGGCATTTTCTTATGAGATGCCTAAAAATATGGCGGTGACGCCGATATGACCGGGTCTGTGGCTTGACAAAAGCCCGAATCCGGCCCGCCCCTTTTCCGCAAAGGCTTAAAATGTTTGGCTTCCTTCTGCGGCGCCTCGCCGTCCTGATCCCGACCTTCATCGGGGTCTCCATCATCGCCTTCTCCTTCATCCGGCTTCTGCCGGGTGATCCGGTTGCGCTCCTTTCGGGTGAGCGCGTCATGTCTCCGGAGCGCCACGCGCAGATTTCCGCCCAGCTCGGTTTCGACCGGCCGATGGTGGTCCAGTATTTCGATTATCTCGGCGGCGTGCTGACGGGTGATTTCGGTACCTCGATCGTTTCGAAGAAGCCGGTTCTGGATCAGTTCCTGACGCTGTTCCCCGCGACGATCGAACTGTCCTTCTGTGCCATCATCATCGCGATTGCACTCGGCATTCCCGCCGGTGTGATCGCCGCGATCAAGCGCGGCTCGGTCTTCGACCAGGGCCTGATGGGCGTTGCACTGGTCGGCTATTCGATGCCGATCTTTTGGTGGGGCCTGCTGCTGATCATCCTGTTCTCGGGCATCCTGCAGTGGTTCCCGGTATCGGGCCGCATCTCGCTGATGTTCTATTTCAAGCCTGTCACCGGCTTCATGCTGATCGACAGCCTGATTTCCGGCCAGAAGGGTGCGTTCACCTCCGCGCTCAGCCACCTCGTTCTGCCGTCGATCGTGCTCGCCACCATTCCGCTCGCTGTCATCGCCCGCCAGACGCGTTCGGCCATGCTGGAAGTTCTGTCGGAAGATTATGTCCGTACCGCCCGCGCAAAAGGCCTGTCGCCCTTCCGCGTCGTCGGCATTCATGCGCTGCGCAATGCCATGATCCCGGTCATCACCACGGTCGGCCTGCAGGTCGGCGTCATGCTGGCCGGTGCCATCCTGACCGAAACGATCTTCTCCTGGCCGGGTATCGGCAAATGGATTCTCGATAGCGTCTTCCGCCGTGACTACGCCGTTATCCAGGGAGGCCTCCTGCTGATCGCTGCGATCATCATGACGGTCAACCTGATCGTCGATCTCACCTACGGTCTCGTCAATCCGCGTATCCGCCACTAAGAAGGAGCAAAATCCCATGGCTGACGCCACTCTTACACCAAAGGCCGCGGAGCCCGTCTCCTCGGCCCAGATGCGACGCCAGATGCTCAGGGAGTTCTGGTTCTATTTTTCCGAAAACCGCGGCGCCGTGATCGGCCTGTTCGTTTTCCTGGCTCTGGTTCTGGTTGCAATCCTGGCACCGGTGATCGCGCCCCATTCGCCGTTCGAACAGTATCGCGACGCGGTCTTGAAGCCGCCGGTATGGGCTGAGGGCGGCACCGCCACCTATATTCTCGGCACCGATCCGGTTGGCCGCGACATCCTCTCGCGCCTGATCTACGGCGCGCAGTACTCGCTGTTCGTCGGTCTGGTCGTGACGACGCTGTCGCTGATTTCCGGCATCATCGTCGGTCTTCTGGCCGGTTATTACCGCGGCTGGCTGGACACGATCATCATGCGCCTGATGGACATGATCCTCGCCGTTCCCTCGCTGCTTCTGGCGCTGGTGCTCGTCACCATTCTCGGTCCGGGCCTGAACAGCGCCATGATCGCGATTGCCGTAACGCTGCAGCCGCATTTCGTCCGCCTCACCCGCGCCGCCGTGATGGCCGAGAAGACCCGCGACTATGTCACCGCCGCCCGTATTGCCGGCGCAAGCCCGCTGCGTCTGATGTTCCGCACCATCCTGCCGAACTGTACCGCGCCGCTGATCGTCCAGGCAACGCTGTCCTTCTCCAACGCCATCCTCGATGCGGCCGCTCTCGGCTTCCTTGGCATGGGCGCTCAGCCGCCGACACCGGAATGGGGCACGATGCTGGCCGAAGCCCGCGAATTCATCCTGCGCGCCTGGTGGGTCGTCACCTTCCCCGGCCTTGCAATCCTCATCACCGTTCTTGCCATCAACCTGATGGGCGACGGCCTGCGCGATGCGCTTGATCCGAAGCTGAAGAGGTCCTGATCATGTCGCTTCTGCAAATCGACAATCTCACCGTCGAATTCGAAACCGCCAACGGCTGGTTCCGCGCCGTCGACGGCGTCTCGATCTCGGTCGACAAGGCCGAAGTCTTGGCAATCGTCGGCGAATCCGGCTCCGGAAAGTCGGTCTCCATGCTTGCCGTCATGGGCCTTCTGCCCTGGACCGCCAAGATCACCGCCGACCGCATGCTTTTCGAAGGCAGGGATATCCAGGCACTCAGCGGCGCCGAGCGGCGCAAGCTGATCGGCAAGGATATCGCCATGATCTTCCAAGAGCCGATCGCCAGCCTCAACCCGTGCTTCACGGTCGGCTTCCAGATCGAGGAAGTCCTGCGTATCCATCTCGGCCTCGGTAAGAAGGAGCGCCGCGCGCGCGCCATCGAACTGTTCACCCAGGTCGGCCTGCCCAACCCCGCCGAACGCATGAACGCCTTCCCGCATCAGATGTCGGGCGGCCAGTGCCAGCGCGTGATGATCGCGATCGCGATCGCCTGCAACCCCAAGCTCCTGATCGCCGACGAGCCAACCACCGCGCTCGACGTGACGATCCAGAAGCAGATCCTCGATCTCATCATGGACCTGCAGGCACGCACCGGCATGGGCCTGATCATGATCACCCATGACATGGGCGTCGTGGCAGAAACCGCCGATCGCGTCGTCGTGCAGTACAAGGGTCGCAAGATGGAGGAAGCCGACGTGCTTTCGCTGTTCGAAAACCCGAAGAGCAATTACACCAAGGCGCTTCTGGCAGCCCTGCCCGAAAACGCCACCGGTGATCGCCTGACCACGGTTTCCGCCTTCTTCGACGGCAACCCGGAACCGGCACCTTCTGCAGGAGCATCGGCATGAGCGACGCAAAGACCATCGACACCATGCTCGAAGTTCACGACATCAAGCGCGACTACGAACTGCCGGGCGGCTTCATGAAGCCGAAGAAGACGCTGCATGCGGTGAAGGGCGTTTCCTTCAAGCTGGAACGCGGCAAGACACTGGCGATCGTCGGCGAATCTGGCTGTGGCAAGTCCACGCTGGCGCGCATGATCACCTTCATCGACGAGCCGACATCCGGTGAGCTGATCATCGACGGCAAGAAGATGGACACGCGTCCGGGCCACCTGACGTCCGAAATGCGCCAGAAGGTGCAGATCATCTTCCAGAACCCCTATGGCTCGCTCAATCCGCGCCAGAAGATCGGCGACGTTCTCGGTGAGCCGCTGGCGATCAACACCGATCTGTCTGCTGCCGAGCGCCGCAATCGCGCCACCGAAATGCTGATCAAGGTCGGCCTCGGCCCGGAACACTATAACCGTTACCCACACATGTTCTCCGGCGGTCAGCGCCAGCGTATCGCCATTGCGCGCGCGCTGATGATGAACCCGAAGCTGCTCGTGCTCGACGAGCCGGTATCGGCACTCGATCTTTCGGTCCAGGCACAGGTTCTGAACCTGCTCGCCGACCTGCAGGACGAGTTCAACCTCACCTACGTCTTCATCAGCCATGACCTTTCGGTCGTTCGCTACATCGCCGACGAGGTGATGGTGATGTATTTCGGCGAGGCGGTTGAATACGGCACGCGCGACGAGGTGTTTTCCAACCCGAAGCACGAATATACGCAGACCCTTTTCAAGGCGACGCCGAAGGCCGACGTGGAATCGATCCGCGCGCGTATCGCAGCGAAGAAGGCCGCTTCTGCGGCTTGAGCCTTGCTGCCATTGCCAGACATTGGACCGGAGAGAGCAATCTTTCCGGTCTTTTTATTCGACGAACACCCTGACCGTCGCAGCCCTGCCCGCACTGTCGATCACCGTCAGCGTCGAAAACCCCGCCCCTTCCGGTTGCCATTCATTCGTCCGGCGGCGTGAGAGATCGGCAAGCGGCTTGCCGTTCGCAAGCCAGCGGAATGGCGGGCGGCCACCCTGCAATTTCAGCACAAGCGGCGAGATATCGCCGGATGACGCTCCAAGATCGACCTTCGCCCCTTCGGGCGGATAGACGATCTGCGGCGCGATCTCGCGAGATGACGAGCGGATAAGCCCACTTGCGGTGACGGCAAACCGTCGCTGGGCGATCGGCAGATCGGATTGTGCCAGGCGCACGGCACCAGCCGGGGCTGCAGGATGTGGCGTGAACGGCACGCCGGAGCGCGAAAAGGCTTCGAACAGGATCGGCGCCGCCGTCTGGTAACCGGCAATACCCGGCACCGCGCCGTTATCCGGCCGTCCGACCCAGACACCGAGCACATAACGCCCGTCATAACCGACCGACCAGGCATCGCGATAACCGTAGCTGGTACCGGTCTTGTAGGCGATGCCGAGTTTTCGGCTGCCGGTCGGCGGCAAGACGTCCGAGAGGACATCCGTGACATTCCAGATCGCCTGCCGCTCAAGCAGCATTTCATTGTCGAGCACGCCCGGCTTTTCATCGATCCCATTGCCGACCCGCACCGGCTGGCCGCCGTTCGCGAGCGCCGCATAGGATTGCACCAGATCCTTGAGCGTGATACCGACCCCGCCAAGCCCGATCGCCAGCCCCGGCGCCTCATTGACCGGCAGGACAGGACGCACATCGGCGCGACGAAAGCGGATCATCAGCCGCGACGGCCCGACCGCATCGAGCAGCCTGACCGCCGGCACGTTGAGCGACAATTGCAGCGCCTGCCTGACCGTCACGTCACCCTGATAGGTCATGTCGAAATTCTTCGGCCGGTACCCGAAGAAATCCGCCGGCCGGTCCTCGATCATGGTTTCCTGGGAAACCAGCCCCTGCTCGAAGGCGAGGCCGTAGATGAACGGTTTCAGCGTCGAACCCGGCGACCTGAGGACGCGCGTCATGTCGATCCAGCCGGAACGCCCCGCATCGAAATAATCCGCCGAGCCGACTTCACCGACGATCTCGCCACTCGTCGCATCCGCCATCACCATGGCGAGCGAAACTTTGGGCGCGAGCTTGGCGGAGGCCTCGCGCGCCACCTCCTCCAGTTGTCTCTGGATGCCGCGTTTCAGCGTCGTGCGATACTCCTCGGCCTTCGGCTGCTTGCGGATGGCGGCTTCGGCAAGATGCGCGGCATAGGCGGGCAATTGCAGCCTTTGCCGCGGCACCGGATCAAGAGACGCCCGCTCCGCTTCGCCTTCGCCCGTCACCTCCGTCACTGCGGGACGGGTCAGCACGCGTTCGCGCGCGGCATGGGCCGCGGTCGGATGGCGATCCGGCCGGCGCATCTCCGGCGATTGAGGCAGGGCGACGAGAAGCGCAGCCTCCGCCACCGTCAGCCGTTTCGGCTCCTTGCCGAACCAGGCGAGACTTGCCGCCCTGACCCCTTCCAGATTACCGCCATAAGGCGCATGGGTAAGATAGAGTTCGAGGATAGCCTTCTTGTCGAGACGACGCTCGAGCTGGATGGCGCGGGCAAGCTGCAGCAGCTTTGCCGAAAACGACCGCGTTTCCCTGGGCTCGATCAACCGCGCCACCTGCATGGAAAGCGTCGAGGCGCCGGAGACGATACGGCCATTGGTGAGCAGCTGGAACGCCGCGCGGCCGATCGCCCACGGATCGATGCCGCCATGTTCGTAGAAACGCCGGTCTTCGTAGCCGATCAGCATGGCGAGAAAACGCGGATCGACATCCTCGATAGCGGTCTTCAAACGCCAGCGCCCTTGCGGCGTCGCAAAAGCACGGAGTAATTCGCCATCGGCATCCAGCACTTCGCGAGAGGCGACCGTGGCATTCTCAAGCGGCGGCGGATAGGCGCGATCGGCCCAGTCCAGACCGGCGTAGGTACCCGCTGCCAGAAGGAGGCAGGCACCAAAACCGATCGAGAATTTCCAACGCTTTTTCATCGTCCTTCACGCCGCTTACGGAGCCGGCAGAACCTCCATCTTGCCCATTGCCGTCCGAGCCGAGAACTGCGGGCGATACATGTCGTCCACCTGCGCTGCCGGGTGATCGTAGACGCCGGGCGTCACGGCCCGCACGACATAGGCCAGCGTGATCTGCCGGCTGTCGCCCTGGGCGCGGTCGAAGGCGGCGACGAAGCGGTCGCTGCGGAATTCCGTATGCGCGGCCTGTACTTCCTCGATCCAGTCGAAATTGGAAAGATTGGCGCTGTTGACGATCGACGGATTGTCGATCTCGAAACCGGCCGGCAAAAGATCGGTGACGATGATACGCGACGGCCAGTCATTGGTTTCGGTGACATTGAGCACCACGACATACCGTTCGTTCTGCTTCGCCTCGCTGACACTGACCTCCTCGCCGGCCATCGTGTAATAGGTCCGGGTAATCTCGAACCCATCGCCTCCGGCCGGCAGCGGCGTGGACGGTGCGGCAACCGTGGTGATCGCGGCCGACAAGGCGTCGCCACTGTCATTGCGGATGGTCAGCGGATGATCGAGCAGAACATCACCGGCCATCTGCGACATCAGCGTGCCGCTATGGGCGGCACCGTTGACGTTGAGCTTCAGGCTTTCATCGCCGTTCTGCAACGCGCGGGCGGCGAGCAGCATCCAGGTCTGTTCCTGGGTGCTGGTGTATTTTTTCTGCGCCCACTCCTTGGCAACGACATCGGCGAGCGCTGGCACGATCGGCGGCACAGGCCGGCTTTCGGCAGCGAGCGCTAGAACGGCAGCCCCGTCACGCAGTGACGAACCATAGTCGGAACGGGCAAGGCTTACCTTGTGGACCTGCGCATTTTCCGACATCTGCAGCGCATCGTTGAAGATGCTCCGCGACCGTTGGCCATCGCCGTAAAGCGAAAGTGCCGCCGCGATATGCGCCTTGGAAAGCGGCGTCGGGAAATCACCCAGCATCGTGTCGGCGTAATAGCGCAGATCGCTGATCGCTGCCTTACGGTTGCGGGCAAGCACATAGAGCGCGTAGGCGATCTGGTTGCCCTGATCGCGCACGTTGGTCGTATAGGCGAGCGTGTTTTGCAAGTTCTCCAGCGACTGCACCAATGGCTGTTCCGGCACGTCATAACCCTGCTCACGGGCACGCGAGAGGAAGTCGCTCACATAGGCATCGAGCCAGAGATCGTTGCCAGCGCCATCCGGCCCCCAAAGGCCGAAGCTTCCGGCAGAGGCCTGGAAGGACAGCACACGATAGATCGCATCCTGTACGCGTTTCTTCACCTCGGCATCGTCGGCCAGCCCGTTCTGCACCGCCATCTCGCTGAGATAGAGAAGCGGCAGCGCCCGGCTCGTCGTCTGCTCTGCGCAGCCGTAGGGGTAACGGTCGAGGCTCATCAGCAGCGCCGGAATATCGAAGGCATTGGAACGGCTGACATTGACGCTGACCGATGCCCCCTGCAACACGCTGTCGGCAAGCAGATTACCGTCTACGGTAACACTTGCGCCCGGTTTGAGTTCGACCAACCGCCGCTCCGTCACCGGCATTGCGGCCGGACGGACAGGGATATGGAGAACCTGATCGACGGAGAGACCGGCACTATTGGCAAGCTTGATCGACACCGTGCCGTCGCCGGGCTCGATACCGACGAGAGGCAGCGTGATACTCGTCTTGCCACCTGCCGTCAGCTCAACGGGCTTCACCGCGCTCTGGCCGATGGCCACCGCATCGCTGGTCTCGACAGTCAGGTCGTAGGTACCGGCAGGCCCATCCGTATTGGCGATGTCGAGCCTCAGATTGCTGTCGTCGCCCGGCGCGAGGAAACGCGGCAGGCTGGAGGTAATGACGATCGGATCGCGGATGATGACATCCTTCACGCCGTGCCCGACGCCGGATTTCGACCATGCAACGGCCATGACCCGCGCCGTGCCGTTGAACTGCGGAATGTCGAATGAGACTTTCGCCTTGCCCTCGCCGTCCAGCTTCACCGGACCGGAGAAGAAGGCAACCAGCTTTTCCTTCGGCGGGCTGGCCTGCAGCGCCATGCTGCCGCCGTCACCGCCCGTCCTCAACCGCCCGGTCGCACCGAGCGAACCATCGATCAAACGGCCATAGATATCGCGGATTTCCAGCCCCAGACGACGCTGGCCGAAATACCAGTCGTCGGGTGCGGGCGGTTCGTAACGGGTGAGGTTCAAGATACCGACATCGACGGCCGCAACCGTCACATAGGCATCCTCGTTGGCCCCTGCCCCCGCTACCTGCAGCGAGATATCGAGCGGCTGGCGCGGCAGTGTCTTTTCCGGCGCATCGATGGCGATCGCAAGATCACGCGCTTCTGGATCGACTTTCAGCCACGTGATCCCGATCGCCCGCATCGGCATGCGGTTTTCACGCGCTTCGCCGGGGCGATAAAGCGTTGCGGTAACGTAAGAGCCCGCACCCCAATCCGCAGTCACCGGGATTTCGACCTCGCCGCCATTTTCGGCGATGCTTGCGGTCTCGACAGAGATCAGCTCCTCGGAACCCGCCATCACCATCAACTCGCCGGCATAACGCGACGAGACTTTCAGCTTGGCAGTATCACCGACCTTGTAGCTCGGCTTATCGAGCGCCACTTCCAGCGCATCCGGCGTTTCTGTCGAGCTGGCGGTAACGAACCAGCCGGCATCGAATTCCACACTGGAAGCCGGGCCGCCGATATCGGCGGTTTCGACCTCGAGGCGATAACGGCCCCACTCGACGGGAACGGAAACACGCCCGCCATCGGTCGTCACGTCGACCGTGCCATTGGAGACCTGGTGCGTGCGGGTGATCGGTTCATAACGCCAGGAATTGCCGTCGCGATACCACTGGTAATCCCGCTCGACCTTGACGAGCTTCCACGGCAGTCCTTTCAGCGCCTGCTTGGCACCGGCTTCGTTGACCAGGATGACGTTGAAATTGCCGACTGCACCTTCCGGCAGGTCTCCGGAAAATTCCGGCTTGATGCCGATCCTCGGACCGTCAGCCTTGACCGGCAGCGACAGATTGCGCTCGATCGCCCTTCCACCCGTCTCCTGCATCCTGACGACAATCTCGGCATTGATGAGCTTGGTCGTTGACGGCAATTCGGCAACATCCGCATCGAATGTCGCTTTGCCGTCCTCGTCCGTATCATCCAGCGCATCGAGCGGAATACGGACGGTTTCCGTCTCCTCCTCGTCGGCAAGGCCGAACTGATAACCGGGGAAGGTTGCGTTTTCGCGTGTCGGCTTGAGCGCGATCTCACCTTCGAGGCCGAGGCCTGCAGCCGGTGCGCCATAAAGATAACGGCCGTCGATCGAGACCGAAGCCGGCTCACCGACAACGATCTCCTTCGCCTCGCTCGTCATATCGAACTCGATGCGATCCGGCACGAAATCATCGACTAGAAAGGTCTTTTCGCCGATCGCAGACCCTTTGGGATCAGTAAACACCTGCATCGTCCAGGTGCCGCGCATAGACGTGTCCTGCAACGGCAGATCGAGCGTATAGCCGCCGATATCGCCGTTCTTCACCACTCGCCGGTCTTCCACGCCATCGGGGCGCAGGAAAACGAAGGTGAGCGGCAGGTTCTCGATCGCGGTTGCATCGACATTACGGGCAAGCGCGCTCGCATGCACGGTTTCGCCGGGGCGATAGATGCCGCGTTCGGTCCAGGACAGAAGATCGATCGCGCCGGGAGCCGGACGTCCGGTCACACCGCGGTCGGACAGATCAAAGCCTGCGCGGGTCATGTCGAGGAAGACATAATCCTTGCCCTCACTCTGCGCCGCCAGCACCGCCGGCACCATGGCCGCCGTGCCACGCATCAGGCCGGCAGTAAAAGTGGCGCGGCCATCCGCATCCGTCTTCGCCGTACCGAGGATCTCGTTGTTCTTGGCAAGAAGCTGCAGGTCCACACCTGCGATCGGTTTGGCCGAGCCAAGCGAACGGGCAAACACATGCAGCCCATCCGTGCCGGCATAGGTGGTGAGACCGATATCGGAGACGACAAACCACTGGGTCGCCTTGTTGTCCCATTCCTGATTAACGGCATTGGCAGCAGATGCCGTGAGCACATAGACGCCCGGCTTGCGCTCGGGCAGCGCCTCGTCGACCGGGAAACTGGTCGTCACGTCCTTGTTCATATCCTGGCCGAGATCGATCGTGCCCTGCCAGACGAGTTCGCCGTTTTCCTGCTCGATCCTGTCGGCGCTATAGCCGCTCATCTGGGTGAGAAACTGCGAATTGGTCAGAAGCGGCGCGATATTGCGGTCGCCGATCCGGTAGAGTTTGAGGTTCGCCCGTTCGGTATTGACCGAAACGATCGGAATGCCGCGGCGCGCGGTCGACGGCAGGACGAAACTGTCGCCGGTAAACCGCACCATCGGCGAGCGGTCCTTGACGTAGATGTCGAGATCGACCTGGGCCGGAAGCGGCTCATCGACCGAAGACGGCAGGCCACGGCGAAGCGAAAGCTTGTAGCGCTGGCCATGGGTCAGGCCCTCGACGCAGACCTGGTTGTCCTTGGCTTCCATCGCCTTCGGCGCCTGCCCGTCGAGCGTGACGAAAGGCGCGTAGTCTACACCGGCCTTCACCAGCGGCTCTGAAAACTGCACGCATGCGCGCGGATTGGCGCTGTCTGCATCAACCGTATTGCCCGTAACGCGAAAACCCTGGCGCTCGCGAAGATCGTTATAGGCGGCCTGCACGGTGCGGGCGCTGGCGAGAGCAAGGCTCTGTTTGTAGGCGGTGAGCGCCTGTCGATAATTCTGCTGCTTGGCGAGTGCCGCACCGAGCACGGCAAGCGCATCGGCGCGGGCCTGCGTCGTGCGCGACATCAGATAGCCGTTGATTGCCGCAAGCGTACCTTCGCTATCGGCCGAACCGTTGTTTTTGGCAATGCTGGCGGCACGCGCCAGCGCGATCCAGAGATCGCCATCATCAGGCGTCAGCGAAAGAGCGCCCTTGTAATTGTAAATCGCCGTGTCGACGCGGCCGGAAAGCAGTTCGGACTGCGCAACGGTTTTCAGGTTCTCGATACCGTAGCCCTGCTGGTTGTCGCCGAGCGTCAATCCATCCTTCTGCTCGCGGGCCTGCTGCAGGACCTCGTCCGAAAGGAAGGTCAGTCGCGGCGAGGCACCGATATCCGGCTGAGCCGCCACCTCGACGATCTTGCCGGCAACGGCACCGGCAAACGTGTTGAGCTGGCCGTGATCGGACTTGAGGAAGCACCACTTGGCTTTGACATTATAGGTGAAGGCGCGGCACTGGTTGTCGCCGATGCAGGCGGTCTCGCATTGCGCCTGGCTGATGTTCTTCACGGTCCTGAGGTCGAAGCCGGTATAGTCGCCATCCACCGTCGTTTCGATCCGCCGCTCCGCCGCGATAAGCGGCGTGGCCAGAAGGAGTGAAGAAAAAAACAAAGCTGAAAAGCCGAAGATCGCGCGCCTAGACATCGATAAGTCCCCCCGTGGCAGCCGTCGGATGCGCTGTTGTCCAATGTGAGAACCCACTTGTCAACGGAAGTCATCCCGTTCGCTGACGGAGGAAATCAAACCGAAAGTGGCGCAGTAAGAAAACTCCTCTAGACAAAGCTGTGCCAGAAATGCCGTCTGCACATGTCAATGACAGTGGCAGACAGACAGTCTTGTGATGTAGAAGGCAGTCGATATGGCAATTCTGAACCTATTCAAGAACCGACGTGCGGACGAGAAGACGGAGCGGGCAAGCTTCGGCGCTCTTCTCGACGGTTATTCGATCGAGGTCATGCCGCGCACCGCGGCCAAGATCGAGAATTTTCGCGAGTTCCTGCCGGCCGGCATGCGTGTCTATATTGCCCATATCGATGGAACGCCGATCGAGGACATGGTTGCCACCGCAAAACGCCTGACCGACGACGGTTACGCGGTGATGCCGCATGTTCCGGCCCGCCTCATCCGCGACAAGGCGATGCTGGAGGATTGGATCAGCCGTTATGTGAACGAGGCAGGCGTCAGCCAGGCTCTGCTTCTGGCGGGTGGCCTCTCCTCCCCCAGAGGCGAACTCGAAAGTTCGCTGCAGCTTCTCGAAACCGGCCTGTTTGGGCGTTACGGCTTCAAACGCCTGAATGTCGCCGGCCACCCGGAAGGCAACAAGGATATCGACAAGGACGGCACGACAAGGCTCGTCGACCGGGCCTTGAAGTTCAAGCAGGCCTATTCCGAAAACAGCGATGCCGAAATGGCGATCGTCACCCAGTTCGCCTTCGATGCCAGATCGATAATTCGCTGGACCGAGCGTATCGCCGAAGCGGGTGTGACCTTGCCGATCCATCTGGGCGTTGCCGGTCCGACCAAGCTGCAGACGCTGATCAAATTCGCCATTTCCTGCGGTGTCGGCCCGTCACTGAGCGTGCTGCAACGCCGCGCCATGGATCTGAGCAAGCTGCTCGTTCCTTACGAACCGGATGAATTCCTCACCGAGATCGCCAATTACAAGGCGACCCATCCGCAAAGCCTGATCGACGAGATCCACGTCTTCCCGCTCGGCGGCATCAGGGCAAGCGCCGACTGGGTGAACGAGCGCGTGCTCAAGGGCAAGGTAGCGAGCCAATAGCTCGATAACGGACGTTAAAAAGAAAACGGCGCGATCGGAGGACCGCGCCGTTTTTTTATCGTGGAAGAGACAACGATCAGCCCGAGATATAGGGCAGGACCTCATTCGTACCGCGCCAGATCATTTCGAGCGCGACGTAGAGAATGACGGCGAGACCGACATAGGCGATCCAGCGATGGTTGTTGAGCAGGCGGGCGATGAAGCTTGCGGCAATGCCCATCAATGCGATCGACAGAACCAAACCGAAGATCAGCACTTCCGGATGTTCGTGCGCGGCACCGGCAACGGCCAGCACGTTATCGAGCGACATGGAGACGTCGGCAATGACGATCTGCCAGGCGGCCTGGGCAAAGGTCTTGCGAGGTGCACCACCAGCGACCGTACCATCGGCATTCAAATCGCTGTCGGCAAGAGCCTCATTGGCTTCGTCTTCATGCTGATGAGGCGTTCTCAGTTCGCGCCACATTTTCCAGCAGACCCACAGCAGCAGAACGCCGCCGGCGAGCAGCAGGCCGACGATCTGCAGCAACTGCGTCGTTGCCAAGGCGAACCCGATACGCAGCAGCGTAGCGGCAATGATGCCGACCAGAATGGCCTTTGCACGTTGTTCCTTCGGCAAACCGGCCGCAGCAAGGCCGATGACGATCGCATTGTCACCAGCCAGAACCAGATCGATCATGATAACTTGCGCGAGGGCGGACAAGGCCTCCGGCGTGAAAAATTCCATCATAAGACAACCTATTTAGACGGGGTGCCTCATGTCCTGACGACCTTTGGGGCGCGTTCCGGGCAATGAACCCAAGGACACACATTTCATCTGACCAAAAACCATCACGACACCGGGCACCGATATTGGACAATCCAGTCCGACATCACAGTTCATGGAAGAACTGCCAGAGGGGCCCGGTCCTGGTCGACCAAGATTTAGCGCCGGCTTGACTGAAACTCAAGTGGCCGACTCACGAAACCGTCAGATCCTCGTGATCTCCGCTACCGCAACGGCAGAATTGTCGGCTCGCACCGCAACCCGCCGCCGATGCGTTTTCACTTCGGAAGCCGCTTCTGCAGGCTGTCCAGGATACGTTTTCCGAGCGCCTGGTAATCCTCGTCGAAATGATGCCCGCCATCGATCGCCACCGTTTCCACGCCGGATGCCTTCATCGAAGGGCACGGGTCATCGTCTTCTTCGGTGCCGTAGATGCATTGGACAAGGCCGCTCTTGATCTTGGCGATATCGTCGACCGTCGTCCCGCCATCGCCTGCTCCGGCCATGCCGAGCCAGCCGGTAACGGAAATTTCGAAATCCACTTCCTTCGAAAGCGCTAGCAGCGAAAGCTGCTTCACCCGTTTTTTTTCGGCCTTGGGGAGAAGATTGTAGGCTGCGGGAATCACATCCGCACCGAACGAATATCCAATCAACACGACATTCGAGACACCCCATTGATCGGTATAGGTATCAATGATCCGCTTCAGATCGTCTGCTGTCTCCTGTGGCGTGCGTTTCGCCCAGAAATACCGCAGCGAGTCGACGCCGATGACGGGAACGCCTTGGCTCTGAAGATATTCCCCAAGCTCGCTGTCGAGATCACGCCAGCCGCCATCGCCGGAATAGACGATCGCCATCGTGTCCATAGCCGGCTTTGCTTCCAGAACGGAAAGCGGCAGGTCGAGAGCGCCTTCGGATTTCCCGGAAGATAGCTGGTTCTGCAGCCACGTGCCGAGATAATCCTCGGCGTCATCGGAAGTTTCCTTCACCACGATGTCGCTATGGGCCTGTTTCAGGGTAAGCGCATGCGCCTTGCCGGCCGGATCCGCCTCCGGCGTGAAAGCAACCGTCACCGGAGCCGGCAACGCACCGTCAGTCAGTCCGTAGACGATCCCGGTATCGGTGGGGCGCTTGTCGGCAGGTGTGCAGAGCTGCTTCTTCAAAGGCACGACTTCGCCCGGATCAACTGCGATCGCACCGCCGATCGTTGCAAACGGGCTCTGTGCGATCATCGCGAGCGCAAGCGTGCCGCCTTCTTTCACGCCAGCAAGAATAGGATGCCGGTATTCGCGGTTTGCCATCCGCCGCTGTACCTGCTGCGAGAGATCTTCGATATCGGAAACCATGTAGATGCAGTCACCGTCGTCTGTCGCCAGCGATTTCATGTAGGAGGGAAAATCGATGCCGACGACGGCAGCACCGCTCTCGACCAGATCCTTCGCCTGTGCCTCCTCGGCAGCACCCCAGCCTTTCGCATCGGAAATCAGGAACACCATGCCGATAAGATCCTGTCCCTGCGGAAGATAGATATGCGGCGAGGGAATGAGCCCGGTATGGTAGTCCTTATCAGTCACAGGATTTTCGACCTGCGCCTGAGGCCCTGCCAGGGAGGGAGATTGGGCGGGCGCCTGGACGGGAGCTGGTGTCTGGGCATGCGTCAGGGGCGCAAACGCCATGCTCAGCGCCGTTGTCAGGCCAAGCGTAAACAGGGTTGCAAGACGCATTCTCATTTACCCACTACTCCTCTCAACCCGCCACCGATCAGAAGCGTCGCATCCATCATGGCGACAGCCGGACCGATGCCGGAAACAGCAAGATAGCGCGGTTCCCAGTGAGGGTGAAACTTTGATTTGAAGGCTTTCAGGCCCTTGAAGTTATAGAACCGCTCGCCGTGTTCGAAAATGACGCTGCCGATCCGGTCCCAGGCGGGTGCCGCTTCGCGCTGCGCCATGCCGGAAAGCGGCGCCATGCCGAGATTGAATTCCTTAAAGCCGGCATCGCGAAGATGCTCCATGATCCGAACGAACAGAAAATCCATCGATCCTTTAGGCGCATCCGGTGCAAACCGCATCAGGTCGACCGTTCCTTCCTGCTTGGTATCGGTGACGGCAAGCGTTGCAAACGCAACGATCCGGCCCTCCTTGCGCAGAATGCCAACCGGTTGCGACAGCACGTAGTCATCGCGGAAAGCGCCGAGCGAGAATGTCTTTTCGCGGGTATTGTGTTCGTCGAGCCAACTGTCGGATACGGCACGCAGCGCCTCGAGTTGGTTGGCAACCTCATCCGGCGGCAGCATCTCGAATTCGAGTCCTTCGCGCACACCCTTGTTGATCGCCTGCCTGAGACCCGCCAGCCGGCTGCCCTTCAGTTCGAAACCGGCAAGATCTACGACGGCTAGTTCGCCCAGCCGGAAGGCGCGCATACCGGCATCTGTGCAATAGGCGAGAAGATCAGGCGAAATCTGATAGAAGACAGCACGCCCGCCACCGGTTCTCGCCTCTTCGACGAAACGCCAGACCAATTCGGCGATCTCGTCGCTTGGACCGATTGGATCAAAAAGCGCGATCCAAGAACGGCCCTGGATGCCATACATGATGAACGCATTGCCGCTCGTGGAAAACATCAGGCGCTTGTCACCCATGCGAACAAGATTGGCATCCGCGAAATCCTGGGCCATCGCGATATTTGTCGCCTGCGTCAGTTCTTCCGCGGTCGACAGATCCGATCGCTTCACGGCAGGCCGTAAAAGACTGAAGATCGAAACGACCGCAGCCACGATGGCTATGCCGAGCATAGCGCGCAGACCGCGCGGTGCCTCGGCAGAGAATTCGAACCGCCACCAGAGATCGCGACTGTAATCGACCTCGCGATAGACGAAAAACAGGATCGTGGTGGCAGCAGCGACGAGGATCAGCATAGCCACGATCCATGGCGGCGTCAGCGCCTGGCGCAGCATCGAGGCAGGGCGGTTGAATTGTCGTGCGCTGAGCAAAAGCCCGGCCAGAAGCACCGTCAGGAACACAGCTTCGAAAAGAGCGAGCGCCTTGAGCAGCGAGAACAAAAGACCGAGCGCTGTGCACAGAACTGCCGTCCACCATGCGCCATCCAGCCTCTGCGCCAATCCGCGAGCGCTGACAAAGAGCAAGATGCCGATAATACTGGAGAGAAAATGCGCGCTTTCCACCAGCGGCAGCGGCATGTAGCTGCCAAGAAAATTGAGGTTGGAATCCGGCGTCGGCGTGACGCTCGAAAGAACCAGCATCGCACCAGCGATCAGCGCGAAGGCAGAAAGCAGGAGAGGCGCAAGCCGAAACTCGAGCTTTCGCAATGTGGAAGCGACCGGATGTTTCGACAACTGCCTCGCTTCGAGAAAGATGACGAAAAGCGTCGCGATCAGCAGCGGCAGGACGTGATAAATGACGCGGTAGAGAACGAGGCTGCCAAGAACCTGATCGATATCGACGGTGTTGCCGAGAGCGGCAACGATAATCGTCTCGAAAACGCCCAGTCCCGCCGGAACGTGGCTGAGAACGCCAGCACCTACGGCAGTCGCGTAAATCGCCAGAAAAGACGGCCAGCCGATATTGGTTTGAGGCAGAAGAACGTAAAGCACGGACGCGGATGCCGCGATATCGAGCGCGGTGACGAGAAATTGCTGCGACGAGGTGCGGCTGTCGGGAAGCCTCAGATGCACCTTTCCGATTGAGATTGTGCGCCCGTCACGACCGATGAAAACCAATATGCTCAGGCCGACGATGATGACCAGGGCGATGACGCGGATTGCCGTATCGCTGACGCCGATGATCTGGCCGACCCGCGGGGCAGTAACCAGACAGGCAAGTGCCGTGACCGACAGAAGGCCAATGCCGAAGGCGAAGGTGACGAAAGCGATGACCCGGCCGATATCTTCGGGCGAAAGCCCTAGCCGCGAATAACCGCGAAACCTGATTGCGCCACCGCTCAGCGCGCCGAAACCGGCCGTATTGCCGACCGCATAGGCACTGAACGCCGTCATCGCCACCGGCACCGGCGGCAGCTTACGGCCGATATAGGTCAGGGCATTGAGATCATATCCGACCAGCGCAGCAAAGCTGAGGCCGGTGAAGAACACGGCAAGTGCGATCGACGACCACGAAGTCGAGACAAGCGCCTCGATCACCTCGTCATAACTGACTTCTGTTGTCAGCTCGTAAATAGCCAGGGCGGTGAAACCGAAGACCAGAAGAACGATAAAGGAAACGAACAAGCCGCGATGCGCCTGGAAAAAATCGCGGACGTGACTGCTAGAACTGTTGGAAGCCATGGTCTGCTTTGCCTCGGAGACAAGCGGTAAGATCTGAAAACGCGAAGCGAAAAGCAACCGGATCACGGCTTAAGTGTGTCATCCGCTGCTTTGCGCAACCGCTCCTATCATAAGCTTCTTAATATCGCTTGACGGATTCTGCGCGGCCCATATAGTTTAAACTTAAAATAATCATGCACGGGAACGTCCGGGAGATCAGCATGCGCATCGTATGTATCGGTGGTGGCCCGGCAGGGCTGTACTTTGCCCTGCTGATGAAGAAGTTTCATCCCGAGCACTCGATTTCGGTTGTCGAGCGCAACCGGCCTTACGACACATTCGGCTGGGGAGTGGTCTTTTCCGATGCCACCATGGTGTCGATGCGCGCCTGGGATACGCAGAGTGCTGCCGAAATCGAGGATGCCTTCAATCACTGGGACGATATCGAACTTCTGTTTAAGGGCACCCGCCAGCGCACGTCCGGCCACGGCTTCGTCGGCATTGGCCGCAAGAAGCTCCTGAACATCCTGCAGCGTCGCTGCGAGGCGCTTGGCGTCGAACTGGTATTCGAAACCGATAGCGATGGTGACACCGACTACCCCGATGCCGATCTGATTATCGCCTCCGATGGCTTCAACTCGAAGATCCGCAATCGTTATCCGGAAGTCTTCGAGCCGGATCTCGCCGTGCGCCCGAACCGCTATATCTGGCTCGGCACCAACAAGCTTTTCGACGCCTTCACTTTCGATTTTCGCAAGACCGACCACGGCTGGTTCCAGGCACATATCTACAAGTTCGACGAAAACACCTCGACCTTCATCGTCGAGACGACCGAAGAGGCTTACGAAAAGCACGGTCTCGGTGAGATGGACCAGCAGGCCTCGATCGACTTCTGCCAGGATCTCTTTTCTGAGGTGCTGGAAGGCGCCGAGTTGATGACCAATGCGCGCCATCTGCGCGGTTCCGCCTGGCTCAACTTCAATCGGCTGATCTGCGGCAAGTGGAGCCATTTCAACGGCAATTCGCATGTCGTGCTGATGGGCGATGCCGCCCATACCGCCCATTTCGCCATCGGTTCCGGAACCAAGCTAGCGATCGACGACGCGATCGAACTGACCAACCAGTTCAACCGGCTCGGCCACACGAAAGAGGCGATCCCGCAGGTTCTCAAAACCTATGAAGACATTCGCCGCATCGATGTCGCCCGCATCCAGAACGCGGCACGCAATGCGATGGAATGGTTCGAAGTGGTGGGAGAGCGTTATGCCGACACGCTGGAGCCGCCGCAATTCATGTATTCCATGCTGACCCGCTCGCAGCGCATCAGCCACGAGAACCTGCGCCTGCGCGATCCGGTGTGGCTCGAAGGTTACGAGCGCTGGTTCGCGGAAAAGAACGGTATCGAGGTGCAGGGCAATGGCCGCACCCTGCCGCCGATGTTCACGCCTTATTCGCTGCGCGGCACCGACCTCAAAAACCGCATCGTCATGTCGCCCATGGCCATGTATTCGGCAAAGAACGGGCTACTGGACGATTTCCATCTCGTGCATCTTGGCTCCCGCGCACTCGGAGGCGCAGGCCTAGTCTTTGCCGAAATGACCTGCGTCTCGCCGGATGCTCGCATCACACCCGGTTGCCTCGGCCTGTGGAACGATGAACAGGCCGCGGGCTGGAAGCGTTTCGTTGCCTTCGTCCATAGCAATTCGGACGCCAAGGTCGGCATCCAGCTTGGTCATGCAGGGCGCAAGGGCGCGACGAAACTTGCCTGGGAAGGCATCGACCAGCCGCTGGAAGACGGTGCATGGCAGCTTATCTCCGCCTCCGCCCTTCCCTATCTGAAAAATAGCCAGGTGCCGAAGGCGATGGACCGGGCCGACATGGATCGCGTGAAGGCCGATCATGTTCGGGCAGCGAAATACGCCGCCGAAGCCGGAGCAGACTGGCTGGAACTGCATTGCGCCCACGGTTATCTTCTGTCGAGCTTCCTGTCGCCGCTCACCAATATCCGTGACGACGACTATGGCGGCAGCCACGAAAACCGCGCCCGTTATCCGCTGGAGGTTTTTGCAGCGATCCGCGAAGTCTGGCCGTCCGACAAGCCTATCTCCGTCCGCCTCTCCTGCCACGACTGGGCCGAGGGCGGCAACACGCCGGAAGATGCGGCGATCTTCGCAAAGATGTTCAAGGACGCGGGTGCCGACCTGATCGACTGCTCGTCCGGTCAGGTATCGAAGGAAGAAAAACCGGTCTATGGCCGCCTGTTCCAGACGCCTTTCTCCGACAAGATCCGCAACGAGATCGGAATTCCGACCATCGCCGTCGGTGCGATTTCCGAGGCCGATCAGGCAAACTCGATCATCGCCGCCGGCCGCGCCGATCTCTGCGCCGTCGCCCGCCCGCATCTTGCCGATCCCGCATGGGTTCTGCATGAGGCGGCCAAGATAGGGCTGACCAGCATTGCCTGGCCGAAACAGTATCTGTCAGGCAAGACGCAGTATGAGACGGGCCTTGCCCGCGCCGCAGCAGCACCGCCACCTGTCGGCCCCTCGGTCTCAGCGAGATAGGATGGCAGGATGAACATGGTTTCCGGCAAGCTTACAGGCCACCACGCTCTCGTCACGGGCGCAGGTTCGGGCATCGGCGCAGCAATCGCGAGGTCTCTCGTCGAGGCCGGCGCACGCATCACCTTGGCCGGACGCCGGATCGAACCGCTGCAGACACTCTCTGCCGAATTGGGAGCCGACCGGAGCTCTATCTCCTCGGGCTTCGACGTGACGGACACCGCCGCGATAGAAACCGGACTGAAGCAGGCGCGCGAAAAATTCGGTCCGGTCACGATCCTCGTCAACAATGCCGGTGAAGGCCCAAGCGCACCGTTCGAAAAGACCTCGCTCGACCTGTGGAACCGGGTGATGGCGGTGGATCTCACCGGCGTCTTTCAGGTGACCCAGGCCGTATTGCCCGACCTGAAGGCACATGGGGCGGGTGCCCGGATCATCAACATCGCTTCGACCGCAGGCCTGACAGGTTATGCCTATGTCTCGGCCTATGTGGCGGCGAAACACGGTGTCGTCGGCCTGACCCGAGCGCTGGCGCTGGAACTGGCAAGAACCGGCGTGACTGTGAACGCCGTCTGCCCCGGCTTTACCGATACGCCGCTGATCGCCCGTTCGATCGAGACGATCGTGGCAAAGACCGGCCGCAGCCAAGAAGATGCATTGAAGGAATTCACCAGACACAATCCGCAGGGGCGGCTGGTGCAGCCGGAGGAAGTCGCAGACACCGTTCTGTGGCTGGCTTCGCCCGCCGCCCAATCGATCAATGGACAGGCAATCGCAATTGCCGGTGGGGAAGTGCTGGCCGGCTGATCGGCCGCCATGACGCATGGGAAAAAAAACCGGGAGAGCGATATGGAACTGGAAAAGGGCATAACCGAAAACGGCCACGGATTTGACGGCACCACCTGGAACATCCTGGGACAGGTCTATTTCCCCAAGGCCGTCAGCGACGACACGTTCGCGTTCGAGACCAACAGCCTGCCGGGGCAGTTCGTGCCGGTCCATATCCACCCGACACAGGACGAGTTCATCCTCGTGCAGGAGGGTGAGCTCGATCTGAAGCTGGACGGTCAGTGGGTCAAGGCAAAGGCTGGAGATCTGGTACGTATGCCCCGTGGCATTCCGCACGGCTATTTCAACAAATCCGACAAGCCGTGCCGAGCGCTTTTCTGGGTGTCTCCGGCCCGCCAGCTCAAAGAGCTTTTCGAAGAACTGCACGAGATGACCGATGTGGAAGAAATCGTGAAGGTTTCTGCCTCGCATGAGGTCGATTTCCTGCCGCCGAGCGCCAACGACTGACACCGCGCAGTCCTGCTGCCGAAAAGCGAGAGGAAACAGACATGAGCGACGTGAAGCAAAGCTTCCGCGATTATCAGGCGAAACATTTCCTTTGGGAAGTGAGCGAAGACGGTCGTGTCGGCACGATCCGGCTCAACCGGCCGGAGCGCAAGAACCCGCTGACCTTCGAAAGCTACGCCGAATTGCGCGACCTCTTTCGGGATCTTGCCTATGCGTCCGATATCCGCGCCATCGTCCTCACCGGCGCCGGCGGCAATTTCTCCTCGGGCGGCGACGTGTTCGAAATCATCGAGCCGCTGACGAAAATGCCGATGCCCGAGCTTCTGGCCTTCACCCGCATGACCGGCGATCTGGTCAAGGCGATGAAGAAATGCCCGCAGCCGATCGTGGCCTCGGTCGATGGCATCTGCGCCGGTGCCGGCGCGATCCTTGCCATGGCATCCGACTTGAGGCTTGCGACACCGGAAGCAAAAACCGCTTTCCTCTTCACCCGCGTCGGACTGGCAGGCGCTGACATGGGCGCTTGCGGGATCCTGCCACGCATCATCGGCCAAGGCCGCGCCGCCGAGCTTCTTTTCACCGGTCGCTCGATGACGGCGGATGAAGGGCATGCCTGGGGGTTTTACAATGCCCTTCATGCGTCTGGCGTACTTGAGGCCGAAGCGATGAAACTCGCCCATTCGCTCGCCGATGGTCCGTGGTTTGCCCACACGATGACGAAAACCATGCTGAACCAGGAATGGGCCATGGGCCTCGACGAGATGATCGAGAGTGAAGCCCAGGCCCAGGCTATCTGCATGGCGACCAGGGATTTTCGCCGGGCTTTCGAAGCCTTTGCGGAGAAGCGCAAGCCGGTTTTCGAGGGCAACTGATGGCCGTGCATTCGACACTCACCGGCCCCGCGCGCGATTTCCTCGAATGGCCTTTCTTCGATGACAGCCACAAGGTGCTGGCGGAAAAGCTCGACACCTTCGCAGCCTCCGGCGCGCTTGCCGATATCGATCATGCCGACACCGACAAGGCTTGCCGTGCACTGGTGAAGTCTCTCGGCGAAGCAGGCCTGCTCGATGCAGCAACCGGCGCAGGCGGCCGGCAACCGATCGACAGCCGCGCCGCCTGCCTGACCCGGGAAACGCTGGCCTGGCATGACGGACTTGCCGATTTCGCCTTCGCCATGCAGGGCCTCGGCACCGGCGCGATCGGCCTTTCCGGCTCTGAGGAGCTGCGCCACACAATCCTGCCGAAAGCCAGATCCGGCGAATGGATTGCAGCCTTTGCGCTTTCCGAAAAAGACGCCGGCTCCGATGTCGCCGCCATGGCCTGCGCCGCCCGCAAGGATGGCGAACACTATGTGCTGGACGGCGAAAAGACCTGGATTTCCAACGGCGGCATCGCCGATGTCTATACGGTCTTTGCTCGCACCGGCGAAGCCCCCGGCACACGCGGCATTTCCGCTTTTGTCGTTTTTGCCGACGATCCCGGCTTTTCCATCACCGAGCGCATCGACGTGATTGCCCCGCATCCGCTGGCGACGATCCGTTTCGACGATTGCCGCATCCCCACCTCCCGCCTGCTCGGCACCCCCGGCGAAGGCTTCAAGATCGCCATGCGCACGCTCGACATCTTTCGCGCCTCCGTCGCAGCCGCTGCATTGGGATTTGCCAAACGTGCGCTGGATGAAGCGCTTGCCCATGCGAAAGCGCGAAAGATGTTCGGCAACACGCTTTCCGACCTGCAACTGACCCAAGCCGCCTTCGGCGACATGGCGGCTGAGATCGACGCCGCGGCACTCCTGACCTACCGCGCCGCCTGGCGCCGCGACGTGCAGGGACTGCCGACCACCAAGGAAGCGGCGATGGCAAAGATGGTCGCCACCGAAAACGCCCAGAAAGTGATCGACCGCGCCGTTCAGATGTTCGGCGGCCGCGGCGTACGTGTCGGCAAGATCACCGAAAGCCTCTATCGGGAAATCCGGGCTTTGCGCATTTATGAAGGCGCAACCGAGGTGCAGAAACTCATCATCGCCCGCGAATTGTTGAAGGCGTGACCATGGCTTACACCACGACGCGCCGGCTGAATTTCGGAGACTGCGATCCTTCCGGCATCGCTTATTTTCCGTCCTATCTGCACATCATGGTCGGGGTTTACGAGGAGTTCTTCGAAAGCCTGGGCTTCGCGTGGCCGGAAATGATCAAAGAGCGAAAGCTCGGCTTTCCGACCGTGACGCTGGATCTCACCTTTTTAAATCCCGGCTTCCACGGCGACCGGATGGATTTCACGCTCAAGCTCGCAAGGCTCGGCAATAGCTCGCTCGATCTCGAGCACGAAGTCCGCACTGCCACCCGCCTGCTCTGGACGGCCCGGCAAAGGCTTGTCCTCACCTCTCACGAAACAAACAAGGCCTGCCCCTGGCCGGATGATCTGCGCGCCGCGCTGACACAGCATTTGGAGAACGAAGATGCACACCATTCTGCAGCCTGAAGGCTGGGCCAAACCGATCGGTTACGCCAACGGCGTATCTGCCACCGGCCGCCAGATCTTCGTCGGCGGGCAGATCGGCTGGAATGCCCAGTGCCAATTCGAAACCGACGATTTTGTCGGCCAGGTGAAACAGACGCTGGAAAACATCGTGGCAGTGCTGGCCGCAGGCGGCGCCAAGCCGGAACACATTACCACCATGACCTGGTATTTCACCGACAAGGCCGAATATCTCGGCAATCTCAAGGGCATCGGCCAGGCTTATCGCGAAGTGATCGGCAAGCATTTCCCCGCCATGGCCGCCATGCAGGTCGTGGCGCTGGTCGAAGATCGCGCCAAGATCGAAATCCAGGCAACGGCCGTCGTTCCGGAGTAATACCATGAGCGAAGTGACGACCTTCTCCGCCACGGTTTCCGCAACGACCCGAAACGGCATTCTGGTCGTCACCATCGACAATCCGCCGGTCAACGCCACATCCGCCGATGTCCGTCTGGGCTTGTCCCGGGCGCTCACCCAGGCCGAGTCAGAGGGCGCGATCTTCGGCATAGTCATCACCGGCGCGGGAAAGACTTTTATCGGCGGCGCAGATATAAAGGAATTCGGCAAGCCGGCTATCGAGCCGACGCTGCCCGACGTAATCGAACGGATAGAAGCCCTGTCGAAACCGGTTGTTGCGGCGCTGAATGGCGCGGCCCTCGGCGGCGGGCTGGAACTGGCGCTCGCCTGCCATTACCGCATAGCCTCCCCCGCCACGCAGGTCGGCCTGCCGGAGGTAAAGCTCGGCATCGTGCCCGGTGCCGGGGGAACCCAGCGCCTGCCGCGCCTTATCGGCATTCCGGCGGCGATCGAATTTATCGCGTCGGGACGGATCGCCAAGGCCAAAGAGGCACTGTCGCTGGGCATACTTGATGAACTGGCCGAGACCGATCTTGTCGGCGCGGCGATCGAGGCCGCGCGAAGGTTGACCGACACATCAGCACGCAGGACAGGTGAGTTGACCGCTGCTCCCGCCGATCCGGCCGAAATCGAAAAGGTATCTGCCAAGATCCTTGCAAAAGCCCGCGGTCAGAAGGCTCCGGCGGAAGCCGTGCGGCTCGTCGCGTCGGCGCATCGCCCGCTTACGGAAGGACTGGCGGATGAGCGCGCTACTTTCCTCACCCTGCGCGACAGCCGCGAGGCTGCAGCGCTGCGGCATATCTTCTTTGCCGAACGGGAAGCTTCCAAGGTTGCGGGGCTGGAAGGCGTCGATGCGCGGCCGGTCGTAACGATCGGCGTCTGCGGGCTCGGCCTGATGGGAAGCGGTATTGCCGTTGCGGCACTCGGTGCCGGCTACACGGTAATCGGCCTCGACCAGACGCTGGAAGCCGCTGAGAAAGGCCGCGAGCGGATCATCGGCCTGCTGGAGCGTAACCTTGCATCGGGCAGACTGGATCAGGCTGGTTTCGAAGCGCAAGCGACCCGGCTCTCGGTCACCGCCACGGATGCCGACCTCGCACCCTGCGATCTCGTGATCGAAGCCGTGTTCGACGATCTCGACGTCAAGATCGACCTATTCCGCCGCCTCGACAATGTGATCCGCCCGGATACCATTCTTGCCACCAATACAAGCTACCTGAACCCGGACGAGATCGCCGCCGCAACGGCGCATCCTGAACGCGTGCTTGGCCTACATTTCTTCTCTCCGGCCCATGTCATGCGACTGCTCGAAGTCGTGCGCTGCAAGGAGACTGCACCGGATGTTCTGGCAACCGGCCTCATAGTGGCAAAGAAACTGAAGAAGCTGCCGGTCGTGACTGGCGTCACCGAAGGTTTTATCGGCAACCGCATCTTTTCCGCCTATCGTCGCGAGGCCGAATACCTCTTGGAGGACGGCGCGCTGCCGCATGAGATCGATACGGCGCTGGAGGATTACGGTTTCCCGATGGGCCTGTTCGCCGTCTATGACATGGCGGGGCTGGAAATCGCCTGGGCGCGCCGCAAGCGGCAGGCAGCAAAGCGTGATCCTTCCGAACGCTACGTCGAGATCGCCGACAGGCTGTGCGAAGCGGGACGCCTTGGCCAGAAATCCGGCCGCGGCTGGTATGCTTATCCGGATGGCAAACGGACGATAGATCCGCAAGTCACTGCAATCATCGAAGCAGAACGGGCAAAGAGGAGTATCGCGGCTCGCAGCTTCTCGCAGGATGAGATCCAGAAAAGGCTGCTCAATGCCATGGCGGCGGAAGGCGAGACGCTACTGGCTGAAGGCATCGCAGCCAGGGCAAGCGACATCGATCTGGTGATGATCAACGGCTACGGTTTTCCAGCCCACAAGGGCGGACCGATGTTTGCGAAGAGCTAACACTCCTCTCTGCCGTCATCCTCGGGCTTGTCCCGAGGATCTGATCACGTTTCCAGCAATTCGACACAGCAGATGCTCGGGACAAGCCCGAGCATGACGGCGATCAACCCGAAAACGACCAAACCTTAAATGCGAAAGGGGCGCTTCCGCGCCCCCTTTTTGTTTCCATGACCGGCCGGCTCAACGACGCTGGTTATACACGTCGACGCATACCGCGCCGAGCAGCACCAGCCCCTTGATCACCTGCTGGTAATCGATGCCGATGCCGAGGATCGACATGCCGTTGTTCATCACGCCCATCAGGAACGCGCCGATCACGGCCCCCGTCACCTTGCCGACGCCGCCATAGGCGGATGCGCCGCCGATGAAGCAGGCCGCGATGACGTCGAGCTCGAAGCCGGTACCGGCTTTCGGCGTGGCGCTGTTGAGGCGGGCTGCCACGACGAGACCGGCAAGTGCGGCCAGCACACCCATGTTGACGAAGGTCCAGAATACCAGACGCGTCGTCTTGATGCCCGACAGTTCCGCCGCACGCGCGTTGCCACCGACGGCATAGATCTGCCGGCCGAGAATGGTGCGGTTGGTGAAGAAGCCGTAGGCGACGATCAGCACGGCCATGATGATCATCACATTCGGCAGGCCGCGATGCGAGGAGATCAGGTAGGCGACGAAGGCGATCGCTGCGAAGACGAGAACGTTCTTGGCGACGAAGAAAGCCATCGGTTCGCTTTCGACATCATGCAGGACACGGCGCGCACGGCTGCGGAAATTCTGCCAGACCATCAAGGCGGCAACGATCAGGCCTATGATGAAGGAAGTGACATAGATGCCGCCATCCGACGAGATCAGCTCGACCAGATAGCCGGAAGACAATTTCTGGAAGATCGGCGGGAAAGGACCGATCGCCTGGCTGCCGAGAATGGCGATCATGAAGCCGCGGAAAACGAGCATGCCCGCCAGCGTCACGATGAAGGACGGGATCTTGAAATAGGCGACGAAATAGCCCTGGATACCGCCGATGATGCCGCCGACGACGAGGCAGGTCAGGATGGCGAGCGGCAGGTTGATGCCCCACCTCACCATCAAGAGGCCTGCCAACCCGCCGATGAAGCCGGCAACCGAACCGACCGAAAGGTCGATATGGCCGGTAACGATGATCATCAGCATACCGAGCGCCATGATGACGATATAGGCGTTCTGCAGCACGATGTTGGTGACGTTAAGCGGCTTCAAGAGAATGCCGCCGGTGGCGAACTGGAAGAAGATGACGATGACGACGAGCGAGATCAGCATGCCGTAATCGCGCAGATTGTCCTTCCAGAAACCGGTGCCCGCTTTTGGAGCCACTGCTGCTTCCTGTGGGGTGCTCATGGGTTATCTCCCTTTGCGGCGCATAATGGCGCGCATGATATTTTCCTGCGTGGCCTCTTCGCCGGCCACTTCGCCGACGAATTCTCCCTCGTGCATCACCATGATCCTGTCGCAGGTGCCGATCAGTTCCGGCATTTCCGACGAGATCACGACGACGGCCTTACCGGCATCCGCAAGTTCGTTGATGATCGAATAGATTTCATACTTCGCGCCGACATCGATGCCGCGCGTAGGCTCGTCGAGGATCAGGATGTCGGGGCCGGTAAACAGCCATTTCGACAGCACCACCTTCTGCTGGTTGCCGCCCGAAAGCTTGCCGGTTTCCTGATAGACGTTGTGGCTGCGGATCCGCATGCGCGTGCGGAATTCCTGCGCCACCTTCATTTCCCTGATGTCGTCGATGACACCACTGGACGAGACGCCGCCGAGATGCGCCAGCGAGACATTCTTGCGGATGTCTTCGGCAAGGATCAGCCCGAGCTGCTTGCGGTCTTCAGTGACGTAAGCGAGGCCCGCCTTGATCGCCCGGTGGACGTTCGACGTATCAGCTTCCTTGCCGTGGATCTTCACGGTTCCGGTAATGTCGCGGCCATAGGTGCGGCCGAACACACTCATGGCGAATTCGGTACGCCCGGCGCCCATAAGACCGGAAATGCCGACGACTTCGCCTGCCCGAACCTGCATCGAGACATTCTTGACCATCTGCCGGTGCGAATGCTGAGGATGGTAGACGGACCAGTTCTCGACTTCGAAAATCACATCGCCGATCTTCGGCGTGCGGGCCGGGTAGCGGCTTTCGAGATCGCGATCGACCATCCGGCGCACGATCTCGTCCTCGTCGACCGCGCCTTCATGGCAATCGAGCGTGCCGACGGTGCGGCCGTCGCGCAGGACCGTGATGCGGTCGGCGACTTCGGTAATCTCGTTCAGCTTATGGCTGATCATGATCGAGGTAATGCCGTTGCGGCGGAATTCCTTCAGCAATTCCAGAAGGGCCGCACTGTCGGTTTCGTTGAGCGACGCGGTCGGCTCGTCGAGAATCAACAGGCGTACATCCTTCGACAACGCCTTGGCGATTTCGACGAGCTGCTGCTTGCCGACGCCCAGATTGGTGATCAGCGTTTCTGGCGCTTCAGTCAGGCCCACCTTGGCGAGCAGTTCCTTGGTGCGGAGATAACGCGTATCTCGATCGATCACGCCGAACCTGGACGGCGCATTGGCCAGAAAGATGTTTTCCGCGATAGACATCAGCGGAATGAGCGCAAGTTCCTGGTGAATGATGATGATGCCGAGCTTTTCGGAATCGTTGATGTCGCGGAACTGGCGTTCTTCGCCGCCGAAGAGGATCGATCCCTCATAGGACCCATGCGGGTAGACACCCGACAGAACCTTCATCAGCGTCGATTTACCGGCACCGTTTTCGCCGACGAGAGCATGAATCTCGCCTTCCCGGACGGTAAAGCTGACATCGGAAAGCGCCTTCACGGCGCCAAAGCTCTTCGAAATGCCCCGCATTTCGAGAATGGGCGGCTTTTCCGCCGCAGATAATACGGGATCAAGCATGACGACTCCCAATATGAAAGGGCCGCGCGGCAGGTCGCCGCGCGGCCTGAATGGATTACTTGATCTGCGCTTCGGTGTAGTAACCGCTCTTGACCAGGACATCGACATTGGTCTTGTCGATGGCAACCGGCTTCAGGAGGTAGGACGGAACGACCTTGTTACCGTTGTTGTAGGTCTTGGTGTCGTTGACCTGAGGCTCCTTGCCGTTCATCACGGCATCGACCATGTCGACGGTAACCTTGGCGAGATCGCGGGTGTCCTTGAAGATGGTCGAATACTGCTCGCCGGCAATGATCGACTTGACCGACGGGACTTCCGCATCCTGACCGGAAACGAACGGCATCGGCATGTCGCCGGAACCATAACCGACGCCCTTGACCGACGAGAGGATACCGATCGACAGACCGTCATAAGGCGACAGGACTGCGTTCAGCTTCTTGTCGGAATAGGTCGAGGAGAGGATCGCGTCCATGCGGGCCTGGGCGGTTGCCGGGTCCCAGCGAAGGGTGGCGACCTTGTCCATGCCGGTCTGGCCGGAACCGACAACGAGCGTGCCCTTGTCGATCAGCGGCTGCAGAACGCTCATGGCGCCGTCATAGAAGAAGTAGGCGTTGTTGTCGTCCGGCGAACCGCCGAACAGTTCGATGTTGAACGGGCCCTTTTCGGTATCGGCCTTGAGAGCCTTGACCAGCGAGGTTGCCTGCAGAACGCCGACCTGGAAGTTGTCGAAGGTTGCGTAATAATCGACATTCGGGGTGTCACGGATCAGGCGGTCATAAGCGATGACCTTGATGCCGGCATTATGTGCCTGTGCAAGCACGTCAGACAGTGTCGTGCCGTCGATCGAAGCGACCACGAGCACCTTGGCGCCCTTGGTGATCATGTTTTCGATCTGGGAAAGCTGGTTCGGAATGTCGTCTTCGGCATACTGGAGATCGGTGGTGTAGCCGCGCTCCTGAAGAACCTTGATCATGTTGTCGCCATCTGCGATCCAGCGGGCCGAGGACTTGGTCGGCATGGCAACGCCGACGAGACCCTTGTCCTGCGAGAATGCGGGTGCAGCGAAGGCGATCGAAGCCATCATCGCCGCCGAAGCAAGCAATTTAAGTATTTTCATTGTACACTCCTCCGTAACGGTGGCCCCCAACGGGCCACCGAGTTTGTTTGGGCTGGCTCCTCGCCGCCCTCACGACCTGAAAAAGGACGCCTGCCTTTAAAGGTCAGTGATTGTCGCGCGGCAGACCTTCGGTCTGCGCAATGCGCTGGTATTTGACAGCCGGCTCAAGAACCGCGCCGGTTTCCATCTGCCCGACGATGCCGCGCTGAATTTCCTGCCAGGGCGTCTGGTGCTTGGGATACTGATAGCCGCCATTGGCTTCCAGCTCGCGACGGCGGGCATTCAGCTCGTCGTCGGAAATCAGAATATTCGCTTCACCGCGGCCAAGGTCGATACGCACTCGGTCGCCGGTCTTCAGAAGTGCCAGACCACCGCCCGCTGCCGCTTCCGGAGAAGCGTTGAGGATCGACGGGCTGCCGGACGTACCGGACTGGCGACCGTCGCCGATGCAGGCGAGCGAGCTGATGCCGCGCTTCAAAAGATAGTCCGGCGCACGCATGTTGACGACTTCGGCGGCACCCGGATAACCGATCGGGCCGGCGCCGCGCATGAAGAGTACCGTATGCTCGTCAATGCCGAGCGACGGGTCGTCGATGCGGTGATGGTAATCTTCCGGACCGTCGAACACCACGGCCTTGCCCTCGAACGCCATCGGGTCCTTCGGGTTCGACAGGTAACGCTCGCGGAATTCCGGCGAGATGACGCTGGTCTTCATGATCGCGGACGAGAACAGGTTGCCGCGCAGCACGCGGAAGCCGGCACGCTCCTTGAGCGGAGCCTCGTAGCGCTTGATGACGTTCTCGTCCTCGATGATCGCCCCGCGACAGTTTTCGCCCATCGTCTTGCCGTTGACCGTCATCGCGTCTTCCTTGATCAGGCCTTGGCCCATCAACTGGTTGACGACGGCCGGAACGCCACCGGCGTGGTAATAGTCTTCGCCGAGATATTCGCCGGCCGGCTGCAGGTTGACGAGAAGCGGAACTTCTTCGCCATAGGTCTGCCAGTCGTCGACGGTCAGTTCCACGCCGATATGGCGGGCAAGCGCGTTCAGATGGATCGGCGCATTGGTCGAGCCGCCGATCGCCGAGTTGACGCGGATGGCGTTGATAAACGCATCCTTGGTCAGGATATCGGACGGCTTCAGGTCTTCCTTGACCATTTCGACGATACGCAGGCCGGTGAGGTAGGAGACTTCCTGACGGTCACGGTAAGGCGCCGGAATGGCGGCCGAACCCGGAAGCTGCATGCCGAGCGCTTCGGCAAGCGAGTTCATCGTGGTGGCCGTACCCATCGTGTTGCAATAACCGGTCGACGGAGCCGACGAGGCGACCAGCTTGACGAAACCTGCATAATCGATCTCGCCCTTTGCCAGAAGTTCGCGCGCCTTCCAGACGATCGTGCCCGAACCGGTGCGCTCGCCGCGGAACCAGCCGTTCAGCATCGGGCCAACGGAAAGGGCGATCGAGGGAATGTTTACGGTGGCCGCCGCCATGAGACAGGCCGGCGTGGTCTTGTCGCAACCGATCGTCAGCACGACGCCGTCGAGCGGATAACCGTAGAGAACTTCGACGAGGCCGAGATAGGCAAGGTTACGGTCGAGGCCCGCGGTCGGACGCTTGCCGGTTTCCTGGATCGGATGCACCGGGAACTCGATCGCGATACCGCCGGCTTCACGAATGCCTTCGCGCAGACGGTTGGCAAGTTCGAGATGGTGACGGTTGCAGGGCGACAGGTCGGAACCGGTCTGCGCAATCCCGATGATCGGACGATCGGACTGAAGTTCGGCCTGGCTAAGGCCGAAGTTCATGTAGCGCTCCAGATAGAGCGCCGTCATGTCGACATTGTCGGGATTGTCGAACCAGGCGCGCGAACGAAGTTTGCGCGCTCCGGTTGTTGCAATCTCGGTGGACGGGGTTTTGCCGTGATCTGCCATTGTCAGTCCTCGAATGCTTCAGTTTCGATGCGCCGGCCCAGCATGAAGGCATCGGCCACATGCACCAGCGGCGAAAAATCGGTATCGCTTTCGCCCTTTGAGACAAGCGCGACGAAATCCCGGTAAAGATTGCGGTATTCGCGATCTTCCTCGACGATCTGCGCTTCGCCATCGACGATCAGGCGGCTGCCGCCATGGGTCAGCACGACCGAGCCTTCTTCCGTCTCGACGCGGATATCCCAAGTCTGCGGACCGGTCTGGCGCCAGTCGAATTCCGCTGCGATCGGCAGGCCAGACGCGGTTTCGAACGTCAGGTTGGCAGCGATCGGCGCTGCACGATTGGACGGAATGGTCAGGTCCGACTGGGTAAGGTGGAACGTCTCCGGCATGATACGCGTGACGATCGACAGCGCGTTGATGCCCGGATCGAACACGCCAAGACCACCCGGTTCCCAGATCCAGGCCTGGCCAGGATGCCAGTGACGAACATCTTCCTTCCAGGCGACCGAAGCGCTCTTGATCTTGCGTTTGGCAAGCAGCGCCCGCGCCGGCTCGACGCCTGCGGCACCGCGGGAATGCCACGTAGAAAACAGGCTCAAGCCCTTCGCCTTCGCCAGCTTTTCCAGCGCGAACACTTCAGACAGCGTGGCGCCCGGCGGCTTTTCAAGCATCACATGCTTGCCGGCTTCGATCGCAGCCTTGGCCTGGGCGAAACGCCCTTGCGGCGGCGTGCAGAGCGAGATCGCATCCAGCTCGACGTCGGATGCCAGCATTTCATCAATGTCATGGAAGCAGTGGACGCCTTCCAGCTTGGCGTTACGGCTGGCGACAGCCGTCAGTTCGATACCATCGGTCGCTTCGATCGCACCGAGATGCTGATCCCTGGCGATCTTTCCAAGCCCGACGATGCCGAGACGAATTTTGCTCATGTCAATTTTCCTTAAAGCTTGCGCACGTCAACCGACATCGCCGCGGCGACGGTCAGACGGTTGACGAGCGGCAGCTTGAAGGGCGCAGCATCGATTTCAAACACATCACCTTCTTCGGTCTTGATGCCGTGCGAGACGGACAAGGTAGCCGTGCCGAAGAAATGAACGTGCAGGTCGCCCGGCGCGCGGAAGATGTCGTATTTGAAGTTATGGTATTCGAGATTGGCGATCGAGTGCGACATGTTGGCTTCGCCCGACAGGAAGGGCTTTTCGAAGATCACCTCGTCGCCACGGCGGATGCGCGAAGTCCCTTCGACGTGATCCGGCAGATCGCCAACCAGAAGCTCCGGCCCGAGAGATGCCTGGCGCAGCTTGGAATGGGCAAGCCAGAGATAGTTGCCCTTCTCTGTCACATGGTCGGAAAACTCGTTGGCAAGACAGAAGCCGACGCGGAACGGCGTACCGTCCGGACCGATAAGATAGATGCCGGCAAGTTCCGGCTCTTCGCCGCCATCGAGCGCGAAGGAAGGCGAAACCAGGTCGGAACCGGTGGGCTTAAGCTGCGAGCCATTGCCCTTGTAGAACCATTCCGGCTGCGCACCCACCTGGCCCGGAGCGGGCTTGCCACCTTCGACGCCCGACAGGAACATGCGCATGGAATCGGTCGGCTTGTCTTCGGCCTGAGCTGCCTTGTGCATCTTGTCACGACCATCGGCAGACCCGAGATGCGTCAGACCTGTGCCGGCAACGATGAAATGGGCGGGATCGGGATGCGAGATCGGCAGGCCGATACGGCCTTCGCGCCCAGCAAGCTCGACATCGATATCTGGACCAAAGCCTAGCGCTTCGATCTGCGCCGCAAGACTGCGGCCTGCAGCAATCGCCTGCATCGCCAGATCATAGGTCGAAGTCACACCATTGACGACATGGCCGGAGCCCTGCCCCTCCCATGCAACAACCTTGGTTGCACCAGCGTCATCGGCAATCTGCAGAATTCTCAGCATCAAACCCGTCATCCATTTTATCTGATTTGACATGGCGCCTCCACAGGCCATGCCGTCCTCCCATCAGGTCGCGGACCTGACATCTTTCAAAAATACGACTATTGGATTTGAGCTGCCGATGTCAAGAACGTCTTTTTCCGTAAAGGTAAATCGGCATTGATCAATTTTCAGGCTATAGGCCCAACCAATACACGCAATTCACCAGCATTTCCGACAGGTTGATCGATTTTTCAGCAAGTCGTGAAATTGGGGGTTGAAAAAGTATTATTATATGCCAATCCTTGCCTCGCCAGTTTGCTTCATCATCTCTGGGAGGATTAAGATGAAAAAAGCTCTCGTCGCGGCAACTGCTGCCGCTATTTTTGCAACTCTTGCATCCGGCGTTTCCGCAAAATCACTGACAGTCGGCTTCTCGCAGATCGGATCTGAATCCGGCTGGCGCGCAGCCGAAACGACTGTGACCAAGCAGGAAGCCGAAAAGCGTGGCGTTACGCTGAAATTTGCTGACGCCCAGCAAAAGCAGGAAAACCAGATCAAGGCGATCCGCGGCTTCATCGCCCAGGGCGTCGATGCCATCCTGATCGCTCCGGTGGTCGCCACCGGCTGGGATGCAGTTCTGAAGGAAGCCAAGGAAGAGAAAATCCCGGTCATTCTTCTCGACCGCGAAATCGAATCCCCGAAGGATCTCTATCTTACCGCAGTCACCTCCGACCAGGTCTTCGAAGGCAAGGTCGCCGGCGAATGGCTTGCCAAGGACGTCGGCTCCAAGGACTGCAAGGTCGTCGAGCTTCAGGGCACGACCGGCTCTTCACCGGCAATCAACCGCAAGAAGGGCTTTGAGGAAGGCATCAAGGCGGCGTCCAACATCAAGATCGTGCGCTCGCAGACCGGCGACTTCACCCGTACCAAGGGCAAGGAAGTCATGGAAAGCTTCATCAAGGCCGAAGGCGGCGGCAAGGATATCTGTGCCGTTTACGCCCATAACGATGACATGGCCGTCGGCGCCATCCAGGCGATCAAGGAAGCCGGCCTGAAGCCGGGCACCGACATCAAGATCGTCTCGATCGATGCCGTGCCGGATATCTTCCAGGCCATGGCGAAGGGTGAAGCCAATGCGACGGTCGAACTGACGCCGAACATGGCCGGCCCTGCCTTCGATGCGCTGGAAGCCTATCTGAAGGACAAGAATGAGCCGAAGAAGTGGATCCAGACGGAGTCCAAGCTCTACACCCAAAAGGACGATCCGATGAAGGTCTACGAGGCTAAGAAGGGCCTCGGCTACTGATCTCCCGCTGTCCGGCGATTGAAAGCCGGGCAGGATCAACGACCGGAGCGGGATTTCCCGCTCCGGTTTCTCATCAGCATGCGGGACGAAGACATGTCAGCACCACACGCTCTTCTCGAAGCCCGAGGCATCGGCAAATCCTTTTTCGGCATATCCGCCCTTGAAGACGTCGATTTCACCCTTGAGCAGGGCGAGATCCATGCACTTCTCGGCGAAAACGGCGCGGGCAAATCGACACTGATCAAGATCCTGACCGGTGTCTATCGCCGCGATCGTGGCACGATCTATCTGGAAGGCAACGAGGTCTCTCCGGATGATGTCGCCGCCGCACAGGCGCTCGGCATCGGCACCGTCTATCAGGAGGTCAATCTTCTGGAGAACTTGACCGTGGCGGAAAACCTGTTTCTAGGCCGTCAGCCGCGCCGCTTCGGCATGATTGACCGCCGCACGATGCGCGACCGTTCCAAGGCTTTGCTTGCACGCTATGGTCTTGATATTGACGTCGACGCGCTTCTTTCTTCTTATTCAGTCGCAATCCGCCAGATCATCGCGATTGCCCGCGCGGTCGACCTTTCCGGCAAGGTTCTGGTGCTCGACGAACCGACGGCAAGCCTCGACGCCAACGAGGTGAAGGGCCTTTTCACCGTTCTGCGCCAGCTGCGCGAAGAAGGCGTCGGCATCGTCATCATCACCCATTTCCTCGATCAGGTTTACGAGATCGCCAATCGCGTCACCGTGCTGCGCAATGGTCGGCTGGTCGGCAGCCGGGCGATTTCCGAACTGCCGCGCCTCGATCTGATCTCGATGATGCTTGGCCGCGAGCTGCAGCACATCACCCGCGATCATCAGGCCGAACCGGAAACGATCGACGATCGTGGCGCTCCCTCAATTCAGTTTCAGAACTACGGCAAGAAGGGCAGCGTCGCCCCCTTCGATCTCGATATCAGGCCGGGCGAAGTCGTGGGCATTGCAGGCCTGCTCGGCTCGGGCCGCAGCGAGACCGCTTTTCTCCTGTTCGGCATCGACCGCGCCGACAGCGGCACCGCCACGATTGATGGCGAGCAAGCCAACATCACGTCCCCGGAAGCAGCGATCGCCAACCGTTTCGGTTTCTGTCCGGAGGAACGGAAAACGGATGGCATCGTCGGCGATCTCTCCGTTGCCGACAATATCGTGCTGGCATTGCAGGCACGGCGCGGCTGGATGCGGCCGATATCCTCTTCAGCCAAGCGTGAACTGGCCGACAGTTTCATCAAGTCACTCGATATCCGCCCCGCCGATCGCGAACGGCCGATCAAGTTCCTCTCGGGCGGCAATCAGCAGAAGGCGATCCTTGCCCGCTGGCTGGTGACGGAACCGCGGCTGCTCATCCTCGACGAACCGACCCGCGGCATCGATATCGGCGCCCATGCGGAAATCCTGAAAATGATCGAGAGATTGTGCTCCGAAGGAATGTCGCTCGTCGTCATCTCCTCCGAACTGGAAGAACTCACGGCAGTGGCCCACCGCGTCATAGTACTGTCAGACCGCCGCCATGTGGCTGAGCTTTCGGGCCGTCAGCTGACCACCGACGGGATCATCCGCGCCATTGCCGGCACCGGCGAAACGGAGGCTGCGTGATGACCTGGTTCACCCGCCGCCTGCGTCGCCTGGCACCACAGCTTGCTGCCCTCGCCATCATTCTCGGCATCATCAGCTTTATCGCCCCCGGCTTCCTGACGATATCCGTCCAGAACGGCCGGCTTTACGGCAGCCTGATCGATATTCTGGTTCGTGCCGCACCCGTTGCGCTCCTCACGGTCGGCATGACGCTGGTGATCGCCACACGCGGCATCGACCTTTCGATCGGTGCCGTGATCGCCATTTGCGGTGCTGTCGCCGCCACTTTGATCACCGACGGTTACCCGCTGCCGGTCGTGATCGCCGTCTCTCTCGGCGTTGGCATTGTCTGCGGTCTATGGAACGGCATACTCGTCGCCGTCCTCGACATCCAGCCGATCATCGCCACGCTGATCCTGATGGTCGCCGGTCGCGGCATCGCCCAGCTGATCACCGAGGGCGTCATCCTCACCTTCAACGACGACACGTTTGCGGCACTCGGCTCAGGCGCCTTGGCCGGCATCCCGATCCCGATCTATCTCTGGGTCGGAACCGCACTTATCATAGGCCTGCTGATGCGCCGCACCGCCCTCGGCTTCCTCATCGAGGCGACAGGTATCAACCGTCGCGCGGCAAGCCTTGCCGGTGTGCGTGCTCGCTTCCTGCTCTTCTCGGCCTATGCGATCTCCGGCCTCTGCGCCGCCATCGCCGGCATGATCGTCACCGCAGATATTCGCGGCGCCGACGCCAACAATGCCGGTCTCTGGCTGGAACTCGATGCGATCCTCGCAGTCGTCGTCGGCGGAACCTCGCTCAATGGTGGACGCTTCTCGATCACCGCCTCGCTGATCGGCGCACTGATTATCCAGTCGATCAATACCGGCATTCTCGTTTCGGGCTTTCCGCCGGAATTCAACCTGATCATCAAGGCCGGCATCATCATCGTCGTGCTGACGCTGCAATCACCGGCGATCATAACCCTCTTCGGGTTCATCAAGGCCTCCCGGCGGGGCGACAAGCTCAACCACGGCACGAAGGAGGCGACCCGATGATCCACGCCCGCAACCTGCCCTTCGTCACCACACTGGCGATCTTCATCATCGCCTACGGGCTCTGCGTGCTGCAGTTTCCCAACATGCTGTCGACGCGGGTGATCGGCAATCTTCTGACCGACAACGCCTTTCTGGGCATCGCCGCGGTCGGTATGACCTTCGTCATCCTGTCCGGCGGCATCGACCTTTCGGTCGGTTCGGTCATCGCCTTCACCAGCGTCTTCGTCGCCGTCATGGTCGGCTCCTTCGGCGTTCACCCATTGACGGCTTTTCTCGCGGCATTGGTCATCTCGACCCTGTTCGGCTGCCTGATGGGCGCGATGATCCGTTACCTGATGATCCCGCCCTTCGTAGTGACGCTTGCCGGCATGTTCCTCGCCCGTGGCGCCGCTTACCTCGTGTCCACGCAATCCGTGCCGATCACGCATGAATTCATCGACACCATGCTCGGCTTCTACATCCGCTTCCCCGGCGGCGGCCGGCTGACCTTGCTCGCCATGGTGATGCTGATCGTGTTTGCCGTCGGCATCGTCGTCGCCTCGCGCACCCGCTTCGGCGCCAATGTCTATGCGATCGGCGGCAATCTTCAGTCAGCCGAGTTGATGGGTGTACCGGTGGGTGCGACGACAATCCGCATCTACGCCTTGTCGGGCTTCCTGTCCGGCCTCGCCGGCATCGTCTATACACTTTACACGTCCTCCGGTTATTCGCTGGCGACGGTCGGCGTCGAACTCGATGCGATTGCGGCGGTCGTCATCGGCGGCACGCTCCTGACTGGTGGCGTCGGCCTGGTTGCCGGCACGTTCATTGGCATCCTGCTGCAGGGGCTGATCCAGACCTACATCGTCTTCGATGGGACACTGTCCTCCTGGTGGACGAAAATCGTCATCGGCATCCTGTTGTTCGTATTCATTGTGTTGCAGCGCACCATCATCTGGTATTCGGACCGCCGACTTGCGGTACGACAATTGAAGGAAGTTTGATTTTGGGTCTTCTGGAAACGACCATCAGCGGCCGGAAGCGGCGCGGCAACCACGCCCATGTGGTCGCCGAGCTCGGGCGCGGTATCGTCTCCGGCAAGATACCGGAAGGCTCGCTCCTGCCCGGCGATGCGGAGCTTTCAGGCCGTTTCGGCGTCTCCCGCACAGTTCTGCGCGAGGCGATGAAGACGCTTTCCGCCAAGCGGCTGATCGAAGCAAAGGCAAAGGTCGGCACACGCGTCCTGCCGCGGGACAGCTGGAATTTCTTTGATTCGGATGTGCTCGGCTGGCGTTTCGAAAGCGGGCTGGATTACGAATTCATCGAACATCTTGCAGAGATCCGGCTCGCCCTTGAACCGGCCGCAGCTTCCGCAGCCGCAGCCCGCGCGACCAGCGACGACATCGTGGCGCTCTATGCGATCGCGGCGAAATTCGACAACCTCAACCACACGCCGGAATCGATCGCAAAGGTCGATCTCGAATTCCATCTCGCCATCGCCCGCATGTCCGGTAATCCGTTCATGCGCTCGGCAAGCGCGCTGATCGAGGCGGCGCTGGCGATCTCCTTCGAACTCTCGTCACCTGCCGCCTCGCCGGAAACGATCGATGAGGTAGCGACCAACCATTTGCGGATCGTCCATGCCATCGCCTCACGCGACCCAGCCAAGGCGATGTCGGCAATGCGGCATGTGATCGAGGTCGGCAAGAGCCGCATTCGCGGATCGCTCCGCGGCACCGACAGCAAGGCGATCGACGCGCGGAAGCCGGTCGCCGTCGACAATAGTTGACTTCATAACTCATGAATGATCTTAGTCCGGGAAGAAGACAGACATTCCGGACAACCGCCATGCTCCACCAGACCCGAGGCCGCATTACCCGTGACAATGGTGCCGCAATCGATGCGCTGAAGAAACGTGCAGCCGAGTGGGAAGTGCCGCTGACGCAGGAAGCAAAAGGTTTCTGCTTCCATGTCTGGAATTCCAAGGCAACGCTTTATCCCGACGAAACTGGCGTGACGATCGAGATCTCCTCACCCGAACAGCGCTTGCTGCAGACCCTGCAGGGCAGCCTGACCGAGCTTTTCGAGGAATGCCTTCTCTGCCCGAAATGGGATGAAGTGGCCGAAGGCGCACTCGCCCCCGGCATGTCGTTGATGCAGGTCGCCTCCATTACCAGACGCTCGCCGGGCTTCACCCGAGTGCGTCTGGAAGGACATGATGCGGAGCGCTTTGGCGGGGACAGCTACCATTTCCGCCTTCTCATTCCCCGCAAGGGCCGGCCGCCCTGCTGGCCACGTATTGCCGCATCCGGTCGCACCGTGTGGCCCGAAGGTGATGACGCCCTTCACCGACCTGTCTACACCACCCTGGCCCATGGCCAGAACTGGCTCGAATTCGACATCTTCGAACATGAGGGCAGCCCGACATCCGCCTGGCTGGCGGAAGATCCGGTCGGGCGGACCATCGGCATCATCGGTCCGGGCGGCGGCGGCTGCCCCGATAGCCGGAACCTCTTCCTCTTCGGCGACGAAACTGCCGTGCCGGCCATCATCCGGATCCTTCAGGAAGCGCCGGGCGATGTCCGCGCATTCATTCGGGCAAGCCGCGAAGATCTCTGCGAACTCGCCACCGATGACAGGGTTACGACCGTCGACGATCTGATCCCGGCTCTGGAGGCGCTTAACTTGGTCGACGGCGCTTATGTGTGGTTTGCAGGACACGCAGATCAGGCTCGCGCCGCCCGCACATGCCTGACCGCTCGCGGCATGCAGAAACGTGATTTCACCGCCGCCGCCTATTGGAATTGAGCAGCCGGCGGAACCTCCGAAAGCAGAAGCAATAAAGGGATTTGCCACGCTCGCACATGCCGGGATGCAAGGGAATTTTTGGCATCCCTGTTTTAAGGTATCCTAATACCCGGAAGCGTCGGAATTGCTCAAATTAACCTTACCCCGTAACCTCTCTTGGCATTCTTGCTTGCTCAAAGCTGAAAAATGGGCACTTTTCATTAAATAAGAGCGCTCGCGGAGCTTATAGTCCCGCAAAGTGGAGACGTCACAGCAATGTCGCGGTCGCCCTTTAGTGCGTGTTTCTGAATCGGATAATTGAGGTGCGGGCATGACTTACGAATCCGCCAGACTTATGTCTGAGGCTATAACGATCTCTTCAGCGGCGGTTTTTTACTCCCTGATCGACGCTCTTGTCGAAAAGGGCATACTGTCCGGCGAGGAGGAAAAGGAAATCTACCTCTCTGCCATGGACAAGATCAGTGAGGTGGCCGGCGATGACGAAGACGGCACGCACGAACTCGCCCGCGAACTGATCGAACAGCAGATCGCTGACCGCGAGCTCTGAGCCAACTCTGCGCCAGCAATAGGCCCACGTGCTTCGGGCAGCATCGTTTCCATTATCGAGTTCCCGCATCCGCGGAAGCTCTACGAAACTCAGAAGAATGAAACAGCCAGCACCAGAAGCAGCGAGCTGGCCATCACGGTCGCCGCGAAGGCACCATTCCACTTGAGGACGATCGTCGTGGCCGAGGTGGACGTCAGGCGCGCCATGGTAATCGTCATGGCGCTGATCGGCGAAAGCGCGATACCCGCCGCCCAGCCGAGCGAAAGCGCCAGCGCCAGCAGCATCGGATGAGCATTGCCGAAGGCGGCTGCCCCGAACAACTGGGCGAGAAACACCACCACGATCGAATGCGGCACGAAGAGAAGCGCACTGGCAGCGATTGCCACGATGCACAGCCCTGCCAGCACCGAGGGCGGCAGCTGGTTGAGATCCGTCAGAAAATCGCCCCTGCCATCGAGGAAGACCACGGCCGTTGCCCCGATGACGCTGGCCGAGAGATAGATCGCGCTTTCCGTCCGCATCACCGACATGTTGCCGACCATGCCCTTGACCTCGCGTCCGAGGTCGAAGAGCGGCACACGCTGCTCGTAGACGATCCAGCCGAGCGCAAACAGCGGCAAAAGGATCAGCGAGGCGACAAGCGGACTTACATCGATCGCGGCGTGGATCGCCAGCGTGCCGACAAACAGCCCGACGCAGGCGCAAAGCGTTATCGCAAGCGGCCCGGCCGATGGCCTGTCACCGTCGTCGGCCTCAGCATTGATTGTCTGGCCAGTCACCTCGGTATGGAAGAGCGTCGTCACGAGGATCAGCGCCGTAGCCGTCGCGAAGGCGGCAATAATGAAAGCCGTCGGCGCAAGATTGGGAATGGACTGGGTGATGATGGCAAAACCGACACCGAGCGGCGACCATATGGTCATCAGAACCGTTCCGCGCATGGCCGCGAGCAGAATGGAACGACGCTCGCCCTGCCGGTCCTGGCCTTCGGTCGCCTTCGCCACCATCTGTCCAAGCAGCGAGATGATGCCGATATTGAAGAGCAGGCTGAGCAGATGGCTTCCGACCTTCACCGCCTGGTAACGCCTGCGGCCGGGCATGCTCATCAGATATTCCGCCGCATTCCTGATGATGTCTGAACGTCCGACCGCATAACGCAGCATGCCGAGCACGGACAGGAACGAGGAAAAGCCGACGCCCTGGTAGAGCGCGCGCTCGACGACCGCAGCCTTGCCGGCCGGAAGCAGGAATTCCGATGTTGCGCAGAGAATGAAGCCGGCGCTCACGAACACTTTCGCAATCGTTGCAAGCCGCTTCCAGTCATAAAGGACCGCCACCGTGGCGAAAGCGGCAGCGGCACGCAGGAGCCAAATCGAGCCCGACGTGACGCTGGCAAGAACGAAGAGAAACGCACCGGCGAGAGTAAGCACATCTGCCGCACCGATGGCCTGCTGCTTTTGCAGTGTGGCGGCTGAAGCACCCTTGCTCATGGACGGACAACTCCGGGACAGGCTTCGATCCCGACACGCATGTGCGGAACGAGGAGAAAATTCGAAAAGGAATTCGGTAGTATCAACGATCTGCAGCATGCGCCGATGCCCTGCCTGCAGGACAATCGCTTGAATGCTGCAATGCAGCATAAAAACGAGAAAGTCTAGCATTCACAGAGCGGAAGCGCCTGCTGCAACGCAAACAGAGCGTATTTCAGTAAGGCTGATGACCTATACACACAATTACGAATTGCCGCTCAACGCGGCAGATCGTCCCGGTGGTGATTTTTAGGGCAATTGCATTCATGGGCAGTCATGACTTCGCGGTCAGCGAGCCAAGCTCGTCCAAAGTATGACCGGCATGAATTCACCCGAGGTCAGGAAGCCTGCGGCTCGTCATCCTCGCGGGGACGCTCTTCCGGACCGATCGGATATTTGCGCGGAACACCATGGCTGCGGGCCGTGCGATCCCGGTGCAGGGCCGCACGCGCCAGAAGCATGAAGGTGATCGGCGTCGTGAAGGTCACGAAAATGCCGATCAGGATTTCATGGATGACCAGCCGCGAAGACGCGGCGGTGAAATAGATCATCGAGGCAAGCATGATGCCGCCGATACCCCAGCTCGTGCCAAGCGCCGGCGCATGCAGCCGTTCGTAGAAGGACGGCAGGCGCAGGAAACCGATCGCCCCGATCAGTGCAAGAGCTGCGCCGACGAGAAGGAAGAAAGCCACCGCAAATGCGACGGGTAGGGAAAGGTCCACTGCAGGATAGATCATTCGATCACCTCCCCGCGCATCAGGAATTTTGCCAGCGCCACGGTGGAAACGAAACCGAGCAGGCCGATCACCAGCGCCGCCTCGAAATAGATGACGCGGCCCGTGCCGATGCCGAATGTCACGAGCAGCAGCATCGCGTTGATATAGATCGTGTCGAGACCGATGATCCGGTCCTGTGCCCGCGGGCCGCGGAACATCCGGATTGCGGCGATCGCCATGGCGACGACGAGCATGAATTGCGCAATCGCGACTGCGGTATAGATGATGACGGCACTCATGCGAATATCTCCATCAGCAGCTTTTCATAGCGGTTCTTGATCGTTGCGATCCACTGCTCTTCCTCCTCGAGATCGAGCACATGCATAAGGATCGAACCGTCATAGGAATCATATTCCAGCCAGACCGATCCGGGCGTGCTCGTCAGGATGGTCGCCAGAAGCGCCAGCGCGGTGCGGTCCTTGATCTCCAGCGGGATCGTCAGGAAACCGGCCTTCCCACCCTTTGTTCGGCCTCTGATTATCAGCCACGCCACCGCGATGTTGGAAAGCGCAATGTCGTAAAGCACGATGAAGAACAGCTTGGGCAGAAGGTACCACTTGTTCAGCTTCGGTTTCTCCGGCCTCAGCGACGCCATCGCCCAGGAGGCAAATACCGCAACCAGCGCGCCGAGGATCAGGTGCCCGAGCGTGAAGCTGTTGAGCAGCATCCACATCAGCGTCAGCGAGATCGTCAGGATCGGATAGGGAAGCATCAATAACCCTCCCCTGTGCCGTCATCGACACCCGGCACGACCGTCGCATTGCGCACCGCGTCGATATAGAGGCTCGGATTGCTGAGCGTACGGATCGTCGTATCCATGTACTGCATCGCCGAATTCGCCTGCACCGTCAGGAACAGTGTCAGCGCCAGAAGGAACATTACCGGCACGATCTCGATCACCAGAACCCTTGGCACGACGCCTTCCAGTGAAGTCCAGAAGGTACGGATACCGACGCGCGTCATCGAAATCAGCGCTGCGACACCAGAGAGGATGACAAGGATGATCAGCGTCCAGACGGGGGCAGTTGGCGGAACACCGATCGCACCGGTGCCCATCATTGCTGACAGCATGGCAAACTTGGCGATGAAACCCGAGAGCGGCGGCAGGCCGGAGAGGAGAATGCCGCACATGGCAAAGCAGGTACCGAGGATCGCCATCGTGCCGGGCATGGTAACACCATCGCCCTCTTCCGGCTCATCCTCGTCGGCATCGCCATAGGCTTCCATCGTCACGGCAAGAACGTTGGCACCCGCATCCTGGCTTCGCTCGACAAGCTCGATCAGCATGAAGAAGGCGCTGATCGTCAGTGTAGAGCTGACCAGATAGAGCAGCGCACCCGACGACACCGCACCATCGTTGATGCCGAGAACCATCAGCAGTGTGCCTGAAGACACAAGCACCGAAAAGCCGGCCAACCTGCCGAGTGCCTGCGATGCCAGGATACCGATCGTGCCGAAGATCAGTGTCGCCATGCCGCCATAGAGCAGAACCGTCGAACCGAAGCCGGCCGACGGCCCACTGTCGAAAAGCAGCATGGTCAGCCGCAGGATGACATAGATACCGAGCTTGCTGAGGATGGCAAAAACGCCGGCAACCGGGGCCGAAGCCGCGCTATAGGCCGTTGGCAGCCAGAAGCAGAGCGGCCACATGCCGGCCTTGATCAGGAAGGCGATGCCAAGCACGCCCGCGCCCGCCTCCATCAGCATACGGCGATCCGCTTCCATGTCCGGAATACGAGCCGCGAGATCCGCCATGTTGAGCGTGCCGGCCGTGCCGTAGATCAGGCTGACACCGATCAGGAAGAGCAGTGCTGCCGCAAGGTTGACCGCGATATAGTGCATCCCGGCCTTGACGCGCAGCTGACCCGAACCGTGCAGCAACAGACCATAGGATGCCGCCAGCATCACCTCGAAGAAAACGAAAAGGTTGAACAGGTCGCCGGTCAGGAAAGCGCCGTTCACGCCCATCAGCAGCAACTGGAACATCGAATGGAAATGCGCGCCCATCGCATGCCAGCGCGCCAGCGAATAGACGAGTGCGGCGATAGCGACCGACGCCGTCAGAAGCAGCATCAGGGCAGACAGGCCGTCCAGCACGAGAACGATACCGAACGGCGCCGACCAGTTGCCGAGCAGATAGACACCTTCGTAGCCGTTCGGGCCGCTTTCGATGCGGAAAAGAATGAAGGCGACGGTCAGAAGCAAAAGCATCGAGACGAGGCTTACCATCGCCTTGGTCACGCGCTGCCGTTCATCGATGACAACGAGGATGGCCGCTGCCACAAGCGGGATCAGGATCGGTGCAATGATGAGGTGATGCGACCAGCCGTTCATCGCTTCTCCCCTCTGCCGTCCACATGGTCTGTGCCGGTCATGCCGCGTGAGGCGAGCAGGACAACGAGGAAGAGTGCCGTCGTTGCAAAGCCGATGACGATGGCGGTCAGCACCAGCGCCTGCGGCACCGGATCGGCCAGAACGTCATGCCCGCCCCCTTCACTCAGAATTGGCGGAACATTCGTCTTCACCCCACCGACACTGAAGATGAACAGGTTCACTGCATAAGACAGAAGCGAGAGCCCGATAATGACCTGATAGGTGCGCGGGCGCAGAATGAGCCACACGCCGCAACTGGTCATGACGCCGATGGCGATGGAAAGGATGATCTCCATTTAGCTCTCCTTCGCCTTTTCGGCCTCGATCGTGCGAAGGCGGGTTATTCGGATGGACTGGTGCGCAAGCGCGACGAGGATAAGTACCGTCGACCCGACCACCAGAAGGAACACGCCGAGATCGAACAGCAGCGCGGTTGCGGCCGGCACCTTGCCGATCAGCGGCAGCGTCAGATACTGCGAATGCGACGTCAGGAACGGATAGCCGAGGAACCATGCGCCGATACCGGTGAGCGTGGCGATGATCAGCCCGAGCCCCATCCACCAGAGCGGCAGGATGCGGATGCGGTCTTCCGCCCAGCGAGTACCGCCCGCCAGATATTGCAGCAGGAAGGCGATCGACAGCGTCAACCCGGCAGAGAAGCCGCCGCCCGGCAAATCATGCCCGCGCATGAAGATATAGACGGCAAAGGTGATGATGACCGGGAACATCCACTGCATGATGACCGACGGCACGAGCAGATATTCGCGTACCGTATCGCCTGCATTGCGCTCCGGCCGCTCCTCGTCGAAACGGTTCTGGATCCGCTGCTGCTCGGGCATGACCATCGTGTCGGGCGCCGGACGGAAACGGCGGAGCAAGGCAAAGACGGTGAGCGCAACAATGCCGAGAACGGCTATTTCGCCAAGCGTATCGAACCCGCGGAAATCGACGAGAATGACGTTGACGACATTGCGGCCGCCACCTTCCGAATAGGCATTCTCCAGGAAGTAGGTCGCGATCGCGTCCGGCACCGGCATGGTCATGACGGCATAGGCGATGAAGGTCATGCCGATACCGCATATGATCGCGATCAACAGGTCGCGGAAACGCCGGAAACGGGCGCGGAAGGTCACCGATTCATCCATCTTCTCCGTCCGCTTGGGCAGCCAGCGCAGGCCAAGAAGAATGAGGACGGTGGTAACGATCTCGACCAGCAGCTGGGTGATCGCGAGATCCGGGGCCGAAAGCCAGACAAAGGTGATGCAGACGATAAGCCCGATGCCGCCCAGCATGACCAGTGCGGCAAGCCGGTGGTATTTGGCAAGATAGGCCGTGCCGAGCGCAAGGCAGATACCGATCAGCCAGATGCCGGCAAACACCTTGTCGACACCCGAAAACACGAAAGTCCGCGGCTCGAAACCGGAATGCCAGAGCGGCAGGAGCCCCGCCAGGAAGCCGGTCACGACGACCCAGCGCAATTGCGGCTGCAGATTACGCGTGCCGATCCGCTGTTCGGCCATGCGCGCCCAGCGCCATGAAACCTCGACCAGTATGCGCTCGAAGATACGCTGGCCCTTGAGCCGCCGGATCAGCGGAGGACCGTCCTCGCAGGTCGCAAGATAATGGCGCAGGACGAAATAGAGCGCCGCACCGCCTGCGAGCGCGATGAGACTCATGATCAACGGCAGGTTGAAGCCGTGCCACATGGAAAGGCTGTATGCCGGCGTCTGCGTACCAAGCACGCTGACGACAGCCGTATGCAGGAACGGACCGACAGAAAATGCCGGCGCGATCCCGACGATCAGGCAGATGACGACCAGCAGCTCGATCGGAAAACGCATCCAGCGCGGCGGTTCGTGCGGCGTATCCTTCGGCAGATTGGTTGGCGACGGACCGAAGAAGACCGTATGGATGAAGCGCAGCGAATAGGCGACGCTGAACGCGCCAGCAAGCGTTGCAACATAGGGAAGGATGATGTCGAGGACCGAATCCGCATGCGTCTCGATTGCCTCGGCGAAGAACATTTCCTTCGACAGGAAACCGTTGAGCAGCGGCACGCCCGCCATGGCCGCGCTCGCCACCATAGCAAGTGTGGCCGTGTAGGGCAGATAGCGGAAAAGCCCGCTTAATCGCCGCATGTCGCGCGTTCCGGTCTCGTGGTCGATGATGCCGGCCGCCATGAACAGCGATGCCTTGAAGGTCGCGTGGTTCAGCATGTGGAAGATCGCCGCCACGGTGGCAAGCGGGCTTCCGAGGCTCAAGAGCGTGGTGATCAACCCGAGATGGCTGATCGTCGAATAGGCGAGAAGCCCTTTGAGGTCCTGCTGGAAAATCGCGAAAAAGGCGCCGAGCAGAAGCGTGAAAATACCGGCTGCACCCAGAATGAAGAACCATTCATAGGTGCCGGAAAGGGCAGGCGAGAAACGCGCCAGCAGGAAGACCCCGGCCTTCACCATGGTTGCCGAATGAAGGAAGGCCGATACCGGCGTCGGCGCAGCCATCGCATTCGGCAGCCAGAAATGGAACGGGAACTGCGCGCTCTTGGTGAGCGCACCGAGCAGGATGAAGACCAGTGCCGGAACATAAAGCGCGTGGCTGCGGATCAGATCACCTGAAGCGAGGATCTTGTCGAGATCGTAGCTGCCAACAATGTTGCCGAGCAGAAGAAGCCCGATCAGCAGGCAGAAACCGCCGATACCCGTGATCGTCAGGGCCATACGGGCGCCATCGCGCGCCGCTGCCGAGTTGTTCCAATAGCTGATCAGAAGGAAGGACGAGATGCTCGTCAGCTCCCAGAAGATCGAGAGCAGGATGACATTGCCGGACAGAACGATGCCGAGCATCGCGCCCATGAAGGCCAGGAAAAAGGAGAAGAACCGCGGAACCGGATCGTCCTCGGACATGTAATAGCGGGCGTAGACGGTGACCAGGAAACCGATGCCGTTGATCAGCACGCTGAACATCCAGGCGAAACCGTCCAGACGCAGCGAAAAATTCAGCCCAAGCTGAGGGATCCATTCCAGATTATAGCGAAGGACATTTCCATCCGTCACCTGCGGATAGGCCAGCACGGTGATGACCAGGCAGGAGAACGCTACCAGAGACGCCAGGCGCGACGGAAGAGCCGCGGATGCCGTGTTCAGGAGCATTACGGAAAGAAGACTTCCGATAAACGGCAGGGCCAGCAGCAGAACAAGAAAGTGCGGCGCAAGCGTTATCCCAATGTCCCATCCCTTCATTACCCAGGCATTTCAGTCCTTTATCATGTAATGGGGTGCCCCACTAGCCAATCGGATGAAACTGCCATATATGATTGATTCTGACCAATATGGGCATTTTGGAACAATGGGTCAACCGGATCAGGGAAAGATTTTGTCGCCGGCGCTCTGTCGGGCAGGCCGTGGCTTCCTCGACTGGACGCAATGCGATCTGGCGGATCGCTCAGGCGTGTCCCGTAGCACGATCAGGGACTATGAAGGTGATCGCCACGAGGTCCACCGCTCGACCGAAGCCCAACTCAGGCGCGCCTTCGAAGAGGGCGGGCTGGCTTTCGTGACGGTGGAAGATGGCTGTGTCGCTATTTGCCCCAAGGACAGGAAAACGGCTTCCGACTGACGTCAGTTCACCCGACGCGGGCTTTCTGGAACTGCTGCCGGTATTCCGAAGGCGAGATGCCGACCTCCTTCTTGAACGCCTTGCAGAAATAGTTCGCATCCGCATAGGACAGGTCCAGCGAAACATTGCTGATCGGCAGGTCGCTGTTTTGCAGCAAAACCTTGGCACGCTCGATCCGCTGCCCCTTCAGATAGGAAATGAAGGTCGTGTTCATTTTCTTGCGAAACAGCCGGCTGAGATAACAGGGGCTGACATGCGCAAATTCCGCCGCGTCCTCAAGCGTTACCCCCTTGGAGAGATTGCGCTCGATGAAATGCAGAACCGTTTCGATCCGCTCTCCGGCCGCCCCGCCATGTTCCTGTCCGGGATCAAAGAGAATATCGGTGATCTGACATAGCAACTCCTGGACCTTGTACTGGCTGCGCGCATCGAGCCGCTGGTTTTCCAGCTCCGCGATCTGCCGCGCCATCGGCAAAGGCAATTTACGATCCGTCTCCTCCAAAAGATCGGTCAGGATCTCTGCAAGATCGAGTACGTCATGCCGCGGCGCCACATCCTTGTGTGCATAGATGCCCTCCAGCCGCGTTCGCACCAGACGAAGGCAGTCACGATAGGCACGCTTTTCGACAAGAGACCGGATACGATCGGCGATGTCGATTTCGTCCTCCACCTCCTGCTCGGCGGCATCCATCGCCGGCACAAGACGCAGGTTCGGCACTGCCTTTTCAGGAACCGGCATGGCCAGACAATCACGAACCCCATCAAGCAAGGCCTCGGTCCGCACCGGCTTTAAGAGAAAACCGTCCGCCTTGTACTGGATCGCGGCCTGCATGATGTCGAAATAGTCGTAGGCCGTAACAATCAGCACTTTCGTCGCCAGATGCCGCTCGCGCACCATCTGCAGCAATTCGAGCCCGTTGGGGCGCGGGATCTTGATGTCGAGCAGCATCACGTCGATACGCTCGCTTTCGAGCAGCCTGACGGCCTCCGACCCGTTTTTGGCCTCGCCGACGATCCTTATGTCATCGGCATTACGCTCGATGATCGAGCGCAGGGCACGCCGTTCCAGTTCCTCGTCCTCGACGATTGCCATGTTGAACATGCAAATCTCCTCTCAAGCGTCAGCCGCTCGCCCTTCAGAAGTCGAACGGCTCGAATTCCAGGGGGAAACGCATGCGCACAAGCGTTCCGCGCCCCTGGCGAAAAGGACTGAGGATCTCCAGTCCGTGATCCGTACCAAAGTAATAACGAAGCCGGCTATCGATATTGTAGATGCCGATACTCTTGCGCCCGCCACGATCCGCCTCGCCACGCAGAACCGCCTGCTTGCGCTCCGGCGATATGCCGTCACCATTGTCGACGATGTCGATGATCAGCTCGACCCCGTCGCGGTAGGCAGAGATCTCGATCACGCCTCCGCTCTCGCGCGGTTCTATCGCGTAATTGATGCAGTTCTCGACAATCGGCTGAAGCACCATGACGGGACAGAGCACGTCGAGAAACTCCTCCGGCACATCGAGCGAGAACTCGAAACGATCGCCAACCCGAAGCTTCAGGAGATGCAGGTAATTGCGCACATGCTCCACCTCCATGCGCAATTGCACGAATTGCGACCCGCTCTTTTTCAGCACGTAACGCATCATTTCGGCAAAGGAATGCACGGTGTTTTCGGTTTCGGGCGCGTTTTCGACCAACGCCAGCCTGCCTATCGTGTTCAATACGTTGAACAGGAAATGCGGATTGACCTGATAGGAAAGCGCCTGAAGCTCCGCCTCGCGCAAAAGTCTTTCGAGCTCGGCGCGACGTTTGGATTCCTCCGCCAGCCGCAGATTCTTCGTATAGAGCTCCTGCGCCACCCCGCGGGAGTAGCTCTCCTCGACGATATGCGACGCGATGTAGAACAGCGAATAGGCAGCCGAACGCAGCTTTTCGTAGGTGACTTCGTTGATCCGGTGGTGCTCTTCCAGCAGCGGTTGATGCTCTCGCCATGACCCTTCGAAGGGAAAGATATTGGAAAGATCGACGAGACCGGTCGCGCCTTCATCCGAGGTAAGCTTGACCTGGCCGCAAATGACCGCGCCGAGATATTCACCGCGCACGATGATGGGTGCCGCAAAATCGACCAGGCTGCAGTGGCATCGATAGATAGATGGCTCCCCGGTGGAGAGTGCGGTACGACCGCCCACGGCATCGCAATGGAAACACCGCTCCCGCCACTCGGCGCGAGCACGAACCGCCTGACAGAATGCCGAGAACCCGGACGGCTTGGTGACCGGTACACCTTCCGGATCGACAATCACCATCGCCACCCCGACCGCAGCGCTGAAATTGTCCTGGACCTTCTGGAGCATTTCGGTGCTCATCAGTTCCAGCAACCTCTTGCGTCGCGCAGCCTTGGTCGCGAGCGAATTTTCGGCCGGCCGATCTATAGCGGCCGGAAAGATCGTGATCTCCGGATTTATCTGCGGCACCACCTCCTCAGGCTGCCCGCTCGGTCGGTCTGCTCCCATGACCATCCCTCCGCGTCACGGCCGAAATGGCCGTAAGAAGCGGTTCTCTCGAATATCGGACGTCTCAGTCCAAGCACATCGATCATTCCGGATACGCTGAGCGGGAAAAGCTCGCGTATCGCCTCCTCAAGCAAAGCGGAATCGACCGACAATTTCTCTGCGGATGATACCGCCACCATTTCCGGTTCTTTCTGACCTATCGCAAAAGCCAGCGAAATCTCGCAATTTGTCGCAAGTCCGGCGGAAACTATGTTTTTGGCGATATAGCGCGCCATATAGGCGCCGGTGCGATCCACCTTGGTGGCGTCCTTGCCGGAAAAGGCGCCCCCGCCATGACGACCGATGCCGCCATAGGTATCGACAATGATCTTTCGGCCGGTAAGCCCCGTATCGGCCGCCGGGCCGCCTTTTACGAAACGCCCTGTCGGATTAATGAGAACCCGCGTATCGCGTTTCAGCCATGGCCCCATCACCGGCGCGATGACCTCTTCCAGCAAGCCGCGTAGCAATTGCTCGCGTTCAATCTCTTCCGAATGCTGGGTCGAAACCACGACGCTGATCAGTCTTTCCGGCCGTCCTTCTGCATCATGGGCAAATGTCACCTGGGCCTTACCGTCCGGCCGTAGCCAGGCAAGACGTCCGTTCTTGCGCACCTCAGCCAGCCTGCGGGTCAGCTTGTGGGCGAAATCGATCGAGACCGGCATCAGGCTTTCGGTTTCATTGCTGGCGTAGCCGTAGAAAATCCCCTGGTCACCGGCGCCGAAATCCTTCTCGCGCACAACACCCTGCGCAATATCAGGCGACTGTTCATGCAGGTCGGCGAGAATAAAGCATCCATCGGCATCGAAGCCAAGAACGGGATCCGTATAGCCGATGCGCCGGATCACATTGCGGGCGATACGGGTCACATCGACCGAAGCCCGCGACGTCACCTCGCCTGCGATATGGACTGTGTTGCCCGAGACCAAAACTTCTGCCGCCACGCGCGCCATCGGATCCTGCGCAAGATGGGCATCGAGAATGGCATCCGAAATCTGGTCGCAAACCTTGTCGGGGTGACCTTCCGTCACCGATTCTGCCGTCGTGTAGCGCGCGACCATGATCGCCTCCTTTATCAAGGCCCGGGATGCACGTCCCGGGTCATCGTCTTTTTGGTTCAGCCGCCGATGACGCAGGTAAAGCCAAGCCCCTCGACCGCCGCCTTGAACGGCGTCATGTCCTCGGGTTTGAGATTGGGAGCATCCGCCATCGGGTAAGGTCGGCCGAGCAGCTCGTATTTGTTTTCGCCATAGGTGTGGTAGGGCAAGAGATGCACGGTATCGACGCCCGGCATCAGCTTGGCGAAATTGCCGATTGCGGTAATCGCCTCGACATTGTTGTTCACCCCCGGCACGACCGGAATGCGCACCACAGTATGAGTGAGCGAGGCGATGCAGAGCGCGTTTTCGAGAATGATGCGGTTGTCGACACCGGTATTGGCCCGATGTACAGCCGGATCGATCGCTTTCAGGTCCATCAGCACGTGATCGACAAACGGAATGACATCGCGAACGATCTCGCGCGTCGTGCAACCCGTCGTTTCCATCGCCGTGTTCCAGCCCTGCTCGTGGCAGGCCATCAGCAGGTGCTTGGCGAATTCGTGCTGGAACAGCGGCTCACCGCCCGACAGCGTGATCCCGCCACCGGACCGGCGATAATGATGCGCATCCTTGCGCAATTCCTGCATCACCTCGGCAATGCTCATCGTCTTGCCGGCGCGCTTCAGCGCCTGTGTCGGGCAGACCTTCGTACAGGCTCCGCACTTGATGCATTTGTTGCGATCGACGAAATCGGGATTTTCATAAGCCAGTGCCTTGGTCGGACAGACCGCCATGCACTGGCCGCATTTGATGCAGGCAGAACGGCGATAGAACAGTTCCGGCTCTGCGTTCTGCGATTCCGGGTTTGAGCACCAGCGGCAGCGCAGCGGACAGCCTTTGAGAAACACGATCGTGCGCACGCCCGGCCCGTCATGGATGGAATAGCGCTGGATGTCGAAGACAATGCCTTGCCTGTCATGGTCGATCGCGGTCATTTCAATATCCTGTCTTTTTATGCCGGGTTCCGGCGCCTCCTCCGGCGCCGTTCAGAACTCGGACTGTTGTGCTGCTGCGATGGCATCCATCGCCATGCGGACGGACGAGGTCTCCCCCATGATGGCAAGCGAGGTGACGTGCTGCGGGCAGGTGCCGTAGAGTTCCACGGTGAAAACGCCTGCAGCTTTCAATGCGAGATCGGAGAAGTAGAAGAGGTCCGCCACCGGGATTTGCATGAGCCCGACGGAATCCACCCGGTTGGCCTGCACCCAGGCCCGACCATGTGGCGGCATCCGTCGCTGCAGCATCTGCAACACGTCAGGATGCGGAGCGTTGATGATGCGGGTCGCCATGGCGGATCTCCTCTCTTTCAGTCTTTTTCGAACGATGGACGCCCTTGCTTCAGCGGACGTTCAGCGCTTCCACCATCACGCACTTGCGTCGGCGGGCGAAGGATTTAGGCGATGTCAGCCCTTCACCTGTCGGCCCTGCGATCGTGAAGGTCGTATAGCCCTCGCCGCCGACGCCGATGCCGGCATAGGACGGGCCGTTTTTCACGAAGATCGTCGTCTGGATCAGCTTCGCCATCTTGGTGATCTTGCGCACGTCGGTGGAATGGATCATCGCCGTATGGCGGTTGCCATGCTCCAGTTCGACGGCAAGGTCGATCGCTTCATCCACGTCTCCTGCCCGCACCAGCGGCAGGATCGGCATCATCAGCTCTTCCTGCACGAACGGATGTTCCTTCGGCAGTTCGATCAGGATGACGCGGATTTCCGGACCAACCGAAATCCCGACCTTGTCGAGCAGGTAGACGGCGCTCTTGCCGACGCAGTTGGTCTGCGGCCCACCCTTGGCGGTCAGGACAAGCTCCTCGAGCTTTTTAATGACAGCAGCATCCTTGACCAGATAAGCGCCGTTCTTCTGCATCTGCGAGATCAGGAAATCGGCGATCTGACTGACCGCGATCACTTCCTTTTCGGCAATGCAGGGCAGGTTGTTGTCGAAGCTGCAGCCGCTGACGATGTCCTTGGCAGCCTTTTCGATATCGGCTGTTTCATCGACCACGACCGGCGGGTTGCCGGCACCGGCACCGATCGCCTTCTTGCCGGTCGACATGACGGTCTTGACGATGGCCGGACCACCGGTTGCCACCAGCATGCGCACCTTCGGATGCGCCATCATCGCATTGGTATTGTCGATCGACGGTGCCTGAACGGTAACAACCAGGTTTGCCGGCGCCCCAAGCGCCGCAAGCTTGCGATTGATAAGCTTGATTGCAAGCAGCGATACGATCTTGGCGCGCGGATGGGGGCTGAACACGACGGCATTGCCGGCTGCCAGCATACCGATCGTATTGCAGATGATCGTTTCCGTCGGATTGGTGGTCGGCGTGATCGAACCGATGACGCCATAGGCGGAATATTCGACCAGCGTCAGGCCGCCATCACCGCTTTCGGCTTCGGTCTTCAGATCCTCGATACCGGGGGTCTTGGAGGCGGCCAGCCGGTTCTTGATCACCTTGTCGCTGGCATTGCCCATGCCGGTCTGTTCGACTGTCATCCGGGAAATCCGTTCCAGCATGGCCGGATCGAGGAAAATCTCGCGGATACCGTCGACAAAGCTCTTTCGCGCGGCCATGGAGCAGAACAGATATCGCCTCTGCGCTTCGGCAGCGGCTTCCACCGCCTCGTCCATGCTGGCAAACACGCCATCGCCAAGAACAACCGCTTCCTCATCGGAAATATCGAGCGAGATCGATGCGCCAGACAGCGCACAGTCGCCGCGCTCGCAGCAGGAGCAGTTCACCTCACCGGCCGACTTCGTCACCATGCCGTCTGCAACGATGCAGCCCTGGCTGAATGGCGCAGTCGCATCGGCAGCCGGAGCAGGCTTGGAGCCGCCCATTTCAGCAATGATGCGGGCCACGGTGTCTTCAACCGAGGATGCTGCACTCTTTACCGGAGGAGGAGCAGGAACAGGGGTCGGAGCCGGAGCGATTGCGCCGTTGAACCCGGCAAGCACGCGATTGACGGCGGCGTTGATATCTTGGTCGTTCATAATCCTCTTCCTTCCTCGGGGACCGTTCCCCTTCTTTCGGGAAATCCATCGATCGCGTAGCGGGCGATCTCCATGTCTTCAGCGACCGTTCCGCCACTGATGCCGATGGCACCGATCACGGCGCCTCCAGCGCGGCAGGGAATGCCCCCGCCGAAAAGCACGACCTGCCCCTCCCCCGAACCGTTGCCGGCTCCGCTTCCGCTATGGCCGACGCCGAAAAGCATACCGCCCGGCTGCGCCAGCAGCCCGAGTTCATCGGTTCCCATGCGATAGGCGGCAGAAGTCCAGGCCTTGGCGGCGGCAAGCTTGGTGCTGGCCGGCAGGCTACCCTCCATCCGGTGAAACAGGATCGACCGTCCCTCGGCATCGGCGATTGCGATGCAGATCGGCACCGACATCCCTCGCGCGCGGCTCTCCGCGCGCTCGGCAATGGCGCAGGCATCGGCAAGCGAAATGCTGGTTGCAAACCCTCTGTCGGCAATAAGCCCGGCGAACTCGGCGGCAAATGCCGCTTCGATCCGTTGCAAGTCGCGGGGGGCGAAATCACGGGTGGCGAACATCGCTCACTCCCGCATCTGTTTCGACCGTATCGACGATGCCGACAATCGTCGCATCGACCACGGACTGTTGCAGCGTACCGGCAAACCGACTGGCGCTGCCGGAGGTGACGATGACCGTTTCACCCTTGCCCGCACCGACCGTATCGACGGCAATCAGTGTAAAGTCCTGCGGCTCCAGCCGTTCGTTGAGCCGGGTAATGATCAGCAGCTTCGAGCCCGAGAGGCTCGCATCCTTGGTCGTGGCGACCACCCGTCCGATAACCCTGGCGAGATACATGGCTTGATCCTCACTCCCTCACTAGCGTGATATCGCGCGCGCGCAGTTCTTCCGCAGCGGCAGGCGTAACAATCACGGCATGACCCAGATGCAGTTCCGCGGCGTCCAGGCTGCGTGCTTCGCGCAGGCCGAACACGCCTTCGGTTCGGGCCGCAATCAGCTTCGGTGCAGCTATCGGCATCGCAGACGCAGGCGTGTCGCCTTCAACGGCAACGGCAAGCCGTGCAGCCCAGCTCAACTCGATGCCGTAATCCATCAGCTTCTGCAGATGTCCACTCATCGTCGCCTGATAGGCCGCATTCGGCAGCAGGCCGCGCGCGCGCCGATCCCGTCCATTGGGGCAGACGCCATCGCGGGCGGCGATGATGCGAACGCCTCTCTCCAGTCCACCCTGCAGAATTTTCGACAGCGGATCGTCGGCGATGCCGAGCGCCACCTTGGCGGCAAGCGAAACGCTGAGCGCCGGAACCAGTATGGTCGTGTGGCGAACCAGAAGATCGCCGACAGCGCCTTCGACTTCAGCAATCCCGAGACCGGCAAACCGATCTTTCAGCGAGGATCGGGCCTCAGGCGCAACAACCGTCTCGAATGCCCACCCCACATCGCGAAGCTGCTGCAACTGGCCGAGTGTAGCCTCAAGCCCGAAATCCGTTTCCGCAAACAGCACCAGCGCCGAGCGCGCCTTGGCCTGCACTCTGCCACCCATCCGCGCAATGATGCGATCGGACAGAAGATCGAGCAGGATACGATCGAGAACGGCGTCGATGCTCATGCCTGACCTCCATCGTCGTACATCGCGATCCCGAGCGGCGTGACCAGCAGCGGCTCGACGGGCTTGATAACCCGGCGTCCGGTATGGCTGACGAGAACCGCCGCAAAACCCTTGAACGAGCAGGCGCCGCCGACCACATGGATCGTGTCGACATAAGGGTAATCAGCGAGGAAGCCGGCAACGATGCGCCCCATCTTGTCGGCCACCGGCCGGACGATCGAGAACACGTCCCGCTCAAGCGCGTGGTTGAGCTTTTCAGCCTCAGCATCCTCGAAGGAGATCTTTCTCGCGCCGGCCAGAACCAGCGTCATATGCGTACCGCCGGTCGGCTCGTCGAATGTGGCAACCACCTCGCCGTCCTTGAGAACGGAAATCCCCGTCGTGCCGCCGCCGACATCGACCACCGCGCCGTTCTCGACGCCAAGCAGGCGCGCCGCGGCGGTGGGCTCATCGACAATCTCGGCAAGTTCGAAATCGGCCGACTCGACCACATGGCCGATTGCCTTCGCATTGCTCGGATGAACGCCGGGCGGGATGGCGGTTGCCGCGCGCAAGAGCGGTTGACCCAACCGTTGCTCAAGCTCTTCCTTCATCCGGCGGACAGCGTGAACCGCGCCGATATAATCAACGACGATACCGTCGCGCACGACAGTCGAGCGCCAGGACGTTCCAGCAACCGGATTATTGTCCGCATCGACCACCGAGAGCACGAGATTGGCCGTGCCAAGATCGACGCCAACCTTCAGCCGGCCGGGCGCCCATTCTGGCTGCGGCACGATCGTGCCCTGCCGGACGAGTTCCCCGAAAGCCTTGAGTTTGCTGTCGATGGTCGACATGGCTTTTCTCCGTTCAGACCTTGCGGATCCGCACCATCGCGTCGTTTTTCAGGCCGAATGCATTGGCCTCCTCGACGTCGATATGCATCTCCATGAATGAGGCTTCGGCAGCGCGGATCGTGACATTGTGCATGATGCCGCCGCGCACGCCGCCGACCTCGACATCAACCTCTTCGCCATTCTTCAGGCCAAGCTTTGCTGCTTCAGCCGGCAGCATGTGAATGTGGCGCAGAGCCACGATCACGCCGCGCTCCTTCCGGATCGTCCCATAGGGGCCGATCACCTCGATGCCTGGCGATTCTTCGAGTTTTCCCGACATGCGCAGCGGCGGCTTAATGCCGAGAGTGAAGCCGTCGGCAACCGAAACCTCGATCTGCGTTTCCTTGCGCAGCGGACCGAGCACCCGCACCTTGCCGATCTGCCCCTTCGGCCCGCGGATCGTCACAGCCTCCTCGGCTGCATATTGACCCGGCTGTTTCATCGCCTTCATTCGCGTCAGTTCCGAACCGGGACCGAAAAGCGCGTCCATGTCCGGTCGGGAAAGATGGATGTGACGGTTCGACACGCCGATCGGCACGAGCCATGGATCGCGGTCCTCGGCGTCTTTTGCGGCAGGTTTTGCCTGCTCCGCCGATGCGCTGAGGCTTTGTGCCAGAAGCTCGGCAATCACGCGGTCGATCATTGGGCTGTTGATTTGCATTATGGTGTCCTGTTCGTCTTGACCCGACATGACGACCGGGCCTTTCATGGGCGCAGTAATCCACCCGGCGGTTTTGCCGCCGGCGTTCGCTGTCACCTGAAATTCTCGTCTGTTTGGCGCTGACTATCGCCTACGATGGCGACGATCGGCGCGGGATTGCGCATGACTTGCAGCCTGAGGTGCCGGCTCAGTCGCCACCTCGACCTCAGGCTCGACGGAAGCCTCGGCAACGGCTGGGGCTTCCGGCTCGGCCGCTGCGACCTCCTCCACCGTAGCTTCCGCAGCTTCCGTCACCGGAACCTCCGGCTCAGGTGACGGATCGTCTGCAACAACATCCTCGACCGCCAGAGAAACCTCCGGCGCAACCTCCGCCGCAGCAACCGCTGCGGCAGGTGATTGCAGACCGACAGTAGCCCCGCTTTCCACGATCTTGCCCAGTCCGTTTGCGGGACGGGCAATCACGCTGGTGGAGACAACCGTCCCCACACGCCCTGCCTCGGCAGCACCTGCGGAGACCGCAGCCTTGACGGCCCCGACATCTCCCCGAACCTTCACGACTGTCATGCCGTCACCATTGGCAAGCTCGTAGCCCACCAGCGTGACATTGGCGGATTTCACCGCCGCATCGGCGGCAGCCACGGCAGCCGTCAATCCGATGGTTTCGATCAATCCAAGGCTTTCCTGCAACATGACAGTCTCCTTTCAGGGTCAGATGTAAGGCTTGGTCGAGGAGACCACCGCCGCCGGATCAAGCGTCCCGAGTACCTGCTTGCCAACGTCGCGTGCGGCGCGGATGGCCTGACGGACAGCACCGGAATCGCCACTGAACAGGAAGATGGCTTCGTTCGAGTAGCTCGTTCCGCCATTGCCTGGAGAAGCAAAACCGGTCGGTACCACGGTTGCGGCCTTTGCGGCGGTATCCGCCAGAAGCACGCCGATTGCGGCGGGAGAACCGACCGTAATGCCGAATGCCTGGCCGAGCGGAGCCCCGAAGGCCTTGGCAAGCGCATGGCTGGCGCGGGCGGTGTACTGGAATTCCAGATGACCGGCCGGTGTGCCATAGACATCACCGAAAGTGCGATCGAGTTCCGACAACGTCACTTCGACGGCACGACGGGCGTCGGAAACGTCCTCGGCGCCGAAGACGATCAAGCTGCCGTGGCCGCCGCCGCCTTCCGTGTCGCGCGGCAGTTCGATCAGCAGCACTTCACTGTTGGTGGCCTTCACCGCTTCATCTGCAGCGAAGATATGCGGACCGGCGCCGGTACGTGCACCAACGATGCCGATCGACCGGTATTTCTTGTCGATCTTCATCTGTTCGTGCAAGAGCGGGTCTACATTGGCAATCACCAGACCGACCGTATGCCCGATTGCCGTGCCGACGAATTCGGTGAGATTACAGGCTTTCGGCGCCGTCTTTGCGGCAGCCGGCTTCTCAGCGGGAGAGGCGGCCGGGGCCGGGGAGCTTTCGCTCCCACCCATCTTCCGGATCACCTCGTCCATGAGTTTTTCGACAAGAGCATCCTGCATTGTCGATCCTCCTTTGTGTGTTCAGGGGTTCAGGCGACCTTGCTTTCCGGCAGGATCTTCTCGACCTCGGTGTGAGGACGCGGGATCACGTGGACGGAAACGACAGTGCCAACCTTTTCGGCAGCGACGGCACCGGCATCGGTGGCGGCCTTGACTGCGCCGACATCGCCGCGGACCATAACCGTGACGAGGCCGGAACCGATCTTTTCATAACCGACCATGGCGACGTTAGCCGACTTGACCATGGCATCGGCGGCTTCGATGGCAGCAACCAGACCTTTGGTTTCGACCATTCCGAGAGCTTCCTGTTGCATGACTTAACTCCTTAGCGTTTCGGTGTTCAGACGTTGATGTGATGACCGTTTCTCGCGGGTTGGACTAATCGTCGGCCCCCTCCCTCCCGGCCTAGCCCCCGGCCCGGCCGAGAAGCATGGAAAGCTCCTCGAGCGTGGGCCTGCGTGGGTTTCCTGCGGTGCAGGCGTCCGCCATGGCGGCCGCTGCCATATCGGGCATTGCCCGACGATATTCCTCGGCATCCATGCCGAGGCCACGAAGCGTGGACGGGATGGAGAACCGTTGATTGAGTGCCTGGATCGCACGGATCAGCGCGATGACGCCTGCCCTGACACTCGGCACGTCCAGCCCAATGCGGGAGGCGATGCGTGCATAACGGCCAGCGGTTTCGCGGCAGCCCGGCGCATCGTCCTCAAGACCCGCATTCCAGGCGATCACATGCGGCAGAAGCACCGCGTTGATGCGTCCGTGAACGAGATGCATCCGTCCGCCGATTGCATGCGCAAGACCATGGTTGACGCCGAGCCCCGCCTCGCTGAAGGCAAGGCCTGCAAGGCAGGAGGACTGATGCATCGCATCGCGTGCCTCCATGTCGTTGCCGTCGTCATAGGCGCGCGGCAGGTTGGCAAAGGCGAGTTCCAGCGACTTCTCGGCAAAGGCGTCGGTGAAATGCGATGCGCCATTGGCAACCACGGCCTCAAGCGCATGGGTGATGACATCCATGCCCGTATCCGCCGTCACCTTTGGCGGTGCCGTGCGAACGAATTCGGGATCGAGGATCGCCACATCCGGCACCATCTCTTTTGCGATCAGCGGGAATTTCTTGCCCTTTGCCGGATCGGAGATAATCGCGAACGAGGTCACTTCCGATCCCGTGCCGCTGGTCGTCGGAATGGCGACGAATTCAATTTTTTGCGCCGTATCGGTGGCGCGAACGACTGACAGGATGGCCTTGGCTGCATCGATCGGCGAACCGCCGCCGAGCGCCAGAAGCACCTGCGGACGGAATTCGGCAAAGATACCGGCACCCTTGGTCACGGTTGCAATAGGCGGCTCGGGAATGGCTTCATCGAAAACCTTGATCTCGCAGCCGTCAAGATAACTCAGCACCCGGTCAAGCGGACCGGACTTTGCCATGAAGGCATCGGTGACGATCCCGACCCGCTGCCCGCGATAGGCATGCAGCCGATCAAGCAACCCTTCGCCGAACACGATCTCGGTCCGGGGGGAGAAGCTTTTGTAGGAAGGCATATGTCACCTGTTGCAGTTCGGGATTGACGGTATCGTTCGGTTTTGTGGGGCACGGGCGGGCGTCATGTTCGCCCGTGCCCTGTCTTCATCCGGACCCCGTTTCGGGCAGGGTCCGGCTAAGCTCAGAATTGCCGTCTTAGAAATGCTGTTCCGTGCGGCTGATGATGTCGTCCTGCACTTCCTTGGCGAGCACGACGAACTGGGCGGAGTAACCGGCGACGCGAACCACGAGATCGCGATAGGCTTCCGGGTCCTTCTGGGCAGCGATCAGTGTATCGCGATCAACGACGTTGAACTGTACGTGCATGCCCTTCTGGTCGAAGTAGGAGCGGACCAGCGAGGCGAAGTTGCGCAACCCGTTGTCGCCGGCGAGAGCCGAGGGCAGGAACTTCTGGTTATACAGCGTGCCGTTGGAGGCGATGAAGTGGTCGAGCTTGGCCACCGAGTTTGCCGCGGCCGTCGGCCCCAGATGGTCCTTGCCCTGGCGGGGCGAAACACCGTCTGCAAGCGGAGCCTTGGCCGGACGACCGTCAGGCAGAGCCCCGACATCCTTGCCGAACAACACGTTGGCCGAGACCGGATAAATACCGGCCTGGAACTGGCCACCGCGCGGGTTCTTGTACTTTTCGACTTCGAGGCAATAGATCTGGGCGCATTTGCGGGCGATCAGATCGACGTCGTCGATGTCGTTGCCAAAACTTTCGGCCGAGTCGAGCAGGCGGCGGATGCCTTCATATTTCGACGAACCGGCAGGCGCCGTGATCGTGTCGGTCGAAAGCGTGCGATAGACTTCTTCCTTCAGCGCCGTCACATCCATCGACTTGTTGGACGAAAGCACCTTGCGGACAGCGTCATAGATCTGGCCTTCGGTCAGTTCGCCGGCGCCGGCAGCATTGGCCTTCTGACCGATGGCAAGCCCGAAATTGGCGTCGAGCGCTTCCTTCAGTTCGGCCATGGAGATCTTCTTTTCGTCGAAGACGAACTTCTTCATGGCGTAGACGGAGTCACCCGTGTCGGCGACACCGAAGGCCTGCGGTCCCGTGAAGTTGTAGATCGCACCACCTTCCTGCAGCGACTTGCCCCGTCCCATGCAGTCTTCGACCATCGGAGACAGGAACGGCAGCGGGGCACGTTCGCCATGGGCGATGTCGACGCAGTTGTCGGCTTCGGCCAGATATTTGACGAAGAAGGCCATCTGCTTGGTAAAGGCGCCGTAGAAGTCTTCGAGCGAGGTCCAGCGCTTCGGATCGCCAGTGACCGGGCCGAGCTGCGTCGAACCGACCTTGCCATCGTTCAAAGTGATTTCGAGAACCTTGGCAACGTTGAAGAAGGCAGCATCGTGCCAGCCTTCGGTCTTGTGGATCGCCTGCGGCTCGACGCAGCCGACAATGCCGTAGTCACGGGCGTCAGCCAGCGAAACACCGCGGTTCTGCAGCGCGGGAATGATGACTTCGTCGTTATAGACGGCCGGAACGCCCAGACCGAGGCGGATGACTTCCGCAGCACGATAGAGGAATTCATCCGGCGTGCCCTGCCAGACACGGATGGAGAAGGACGGTGCCGGCAGGCGGCAATGAACCGTTGCTTCCATGCACATGTAGGAGACGTCGTTAGTCGCATCACGGCCTTCAGGCGTCTGGCCGCCGACGCAGAGGTTCTGGAACACGGCATAACCGGCAAAGGCCTGGGCCGAGACTTCGTCACGGGTCTTGTTGACGTCGTTGAGCTTGATCCAGATGCAGTCGACCAGTTCCTGGGCGAACTCGCGGCTGATCGTCGTATCGGCCTTCAGGAAGGGATACATGTACTGGTCGAAACGGCCGGGCGAAATCGAGTGGCCAGATGATTCGATCTGCAGCATGCACTGGATGAACCACATCGTCTGGCAGGCTTCCCAGAAGTTGGAAGCCGGATATTCGGGAACCAGACGGCAATTCTTGGCGATCTGTTCCAGTTCGGCCCGGCGCGTCGGGTTGCTTTCGCGGCTGGCCAGTTCCTGGGCCTTTGCGGCATAACGGTGTGCGAAATCGATGGCAGCCTTATAGGAGATGATGACGGCGTTATAGAACTGCTGCTTCTTGATATAGGACGGATCCATCTGGTCGAGCGCCTCGAGGTGCCGGACCGCTTCCGCAATCACGCCGCTGAAGCCGATATTGAGGATCTTGCCATAATCGACGCAGACGTGGCCGACACCGCCATAGAAATAGTTGCCGACCGTGAACACACCGTTGGCAATGCAATCCTTGGCCTTCTGCGACATGTAGGATGAGGCAAGATCGCTGGTCGTGCGGCCCGGCCAGTATTTGAAGGCCTCACGCAGCTCATCCGCCGTCTGCTTCGGAATTTCGAAAGGATCGGCCATGCGCGTTGCCATGGTCTCGAATTCCTTCTCCACCCAGTCGAAGGAGAATTCCGGGCAGATTTCGGTCGAGCGCGGGTTCTTGGTGATGGCGCCGACGACCAGTTCGTCGTCACGGATCGTCACCGGCAGCTCGTTGAAGATCTTCTCGACCACTTTGGCGCGACGAAGGATCGGCGGCAGGCCTTCGGTTTCCTTATAGGCCTGGGTCGCCAGCACCGCACGCTCGGACTCGACATGCGGCCGCGCGTCGATGATCTGTTTCTTCAACCGCATTATACGGTCGGTCGGTTTGGAAAAGCCCTTCTCAATCATTACGTCCTCCAGGAGTGATTGTCGTCCCCGCGGCCTTGGCCGCACGGGAGCGCGTCTTGCAGTTCAGGGTATTGGGCAGTTCAGGATGTTTGGCGAAACAAGGCGCACGAAGCCGCGCATCAGTTTCGGATGCGCCGGCCAGGCCGGCGCGGTTACGAGGTTTCCATCGGTCACGGCATCATCCGCCGCCACCGAAACGAAGTTACCGCCGGCCAACCGAACTTCCGGTTCGACGGCGGGATAGGCTGTCAGCTTGCGCCCGCGCACCACATCGGCGGCGGTCAGCAATTGCGGGCCATGACAGATAGCAGCCACCGGCCGGTTCGCTGTCATGAACGCCCTGATGATGTTCAGCACCTGCTTATCGAGGCGCAGATATTCGCAGGCACGGCCGCCGGCGAGATAAAGACCCGCGTAATTTTCCGGCTCCACCAGCGCGAAATCGGCACTGATCCGGAACAGATGTCCGGGCTTTTCCGAATAGGTCTGGTCGCCCTCGAAATCGTGGATCGCAGTCTTGACCATCTCGCCCCGACGCTTGCCGGGACAAACGGCATCGACTTGAAAGCCGAGCATCAGCAAGGCCTGGAACGGCACCATCGCTTCATAATCCTCGGTATAGTCACCGACGATCATCAGGATCTTGTTGTCGCTGGGCTTTGCCATGAATTTCACTGTTTGCCGGGATCGCCCAACGACCGTTCACTGGTCGTTCGGTCCGGCACCTCCTGTCGAAAAAGGTAGGCCCGCCACACCTCAAGGGTCAACGAGACCGCCTTGACCAGCGCGGGTAAATAATTGACCTGACAGGGAAAAACGGAAAACGCCTTAGAAATGAGGAGGTTCGCGCCGTCATCGGCGCAATTCGGCGAAAAGCGCATGACAAGGGATCACCACATGCGGTGTTTTCTTGTCATCGCAACGAGCAAACAGGACGTTTCCGAGACCATCCTGCACCGCATAAAAGCCTGCGACCAAAGGCGCAAACCACTGATTTTGATAAAACTTTATCCGAATTACTGAAATCGCAACGTCGGCTGTCAAGAAACTACCCTTCGAGGCCAAACCTGTTGCGTTGACCCGTTCGAGCGCGTCTCGATAATCTTCGCCTTGATCGACATTCCTTAAAAACATGGGACTCGCAAGACGCATCAGCGATTGCGGCGGCTGAGCATTTGCGCGCAGCCGGTGGGAACATGCGCGCGGAGAGGCTGGGATGTCCGATCGGGACAAAAGAGAGAGGTGTCCACGAGATTTGGACAGGTGACGGCCGGGGCGGCACGTGTCGTGCCACCGGCATCCCAAGGAGGAAATGGAATGACAATGCTCGGTCTGCTCGTCGCTTTTGGCGGCGGGATTTTCGGCGCCGCAATCGGCGCCTTGCCTGCTTTCGCCTTCGTCGGCATCCTGACGATGCTTGGCGTCGGCATCCAGCTTGCGGTTGCCCCCGCGGCGACGGATTTCTTCGGCATCCCTTTCGGTGTGTTCGGCCCCCATGTCGGTGGCTTCGCCTCGGGTGTTGCCGCCGCAGCCTATGCTGCCAGCAAGGGCAAGCTTGATACCGGCCGCAATATCGTGACTGCCGGCATGGGCCTCAACAGCCCGGATGTACTGCTTGTCGGCGGCGCCTTCGGCATTGTCGGCTATGTAGTTTTCTGGCTACTCACCATGGTGCCGAATTTTTCGCCCACGCTCGCCTGGACTGACCTGCCCGGCATGACCGTCGTCATCTCGGCCTTCATCGCCCGCTTCATCTGGGGCACATGCGGCCTGTGCGGCAAGGCAGAACCCGGTCGCAAGTTCTTCGAACCGACCGACGCGACCAAGTGGCTGGTCTTCCAGAGCGGTGTCGGCCAGCTGGTGATGATCGGTATCGGTGGCGGCCTGCTTGGAGGATGGCTTGGGCTAACCTATGGTACGCCGGGCGCACTTCTCGCCTTCGGCATCGCCGCATCCAGCCTGCTGTTCCTGACTGTCGGGGTGCTGACGCCGGTGACCCACCATATTATGCTGCCAGCTGCCATCGTCGGCGCATCGTCCGGCAGCATCATCTGGGCCGCAATCGCCGGTCTCGTCTGTGCCTTCGTCGGTGAATTTTTTGCCCGGCTGTTTCTCTGCCATGGCGACACGCATATCGACCCGCCAGCCTGCACCATCGCGCTGATGACACTGGTCTTCAACGGGCTGACGTTCCTGGGCTTCTGGGCTCTTATCCCGATTCCGGTCTGAAACGGCCTATCGGCCTCTTTGGACCGGAGGCGGTGCGATAATCCCTCCCGATCGCGCCGCCGCCATTTCATCGTCAGTCGAGAAGGACGTGCCCCGAAAGAAATCGGGGCACGTTTTTGTTCAGGCTCAGGCCTTGTCGAGGAAAGCCTGCAGCCGGTCGAAGGAGAAGGCTTCTTCAGTCAGGTAACGGAAATCCTCGACAACCTTGGCCCGCAGTTCAGGCGTGTCGATCGAGCGGCCCCAGAAAGACGTTTCCTGCAGATAGGCCGCAACCATGGCTTCGACATCACCGAGCGCACCTATCGCCTTGATCTTCTCGACCACTTCGGCTGCATCACGCGGCGGCAGGGCGTCTGCGCCCTTGAACCGGCCGAGATAGAAGGCCAGCCACGATGCCAACGACAACGTCATAAGCGGTGCCGGTTTGCCGAACTTTTCATTGTAGGCGAGCAACCGCTCCAGATTGCGCGTCTGGTACTTGACGATGCCGTTGAGGCTGATGTCATACCATAGATGGCGGATATAGGGGTTCTGGAACCGGCGCAGCACAGCTGCGGCAAACTCTTCCAGTTCTGCCTTGGGCAGTGTCAGGAACGGAATGACCTCCTCGTTGAGAAGCCGGTCGAGGAATTTTGCACCTGCAGGCTGCGTCACGGCCTCACCGACCGATTCGACACCGGCCAGCAGCGAGAGAGCGCAAAGTCCGGTATGCGCGCCGTTGAGGATGGCCACCTTGCGCGCCTTATAGGGCGTTGCATCCTCGACGACGAGCGTACCCTCGTCATGATCGGCAAGCGGAATCCGCAGGTCCGGCATGCCCGGCTTCTTTTCGATCACGAAGAAATGGAAAAGCTCGGCCGCCGACATGAACTTGTCTTCGTAGCCGAGTTCCTCTGCCAGAGCATCGGCCTCGGCACGAGGATAACCGGGCACGATCCGGTCTACCAGCGTGTTGTAGAAGGCATTATGCTGCTCTAGCCAGGTGATGAAGGCCGGATCGAGTTTCCACTCGTTTGCATGCTGCAAAACGATGCGCCGCAACTCGTCGCCATTATGGTCGATGAGCTCGCAGGCGATCATCTGCAGTCCTGCTTCAGGCTTTCCGCCGAATGCCGTCCAGCGCTCGAAGAGGAAGCGGGTCATCTTGCCGGGGAAGGAGACCTGCGGCGCATCCTCGAACTTGACTGTCGGAACATAGGCTATGCCGGCATCAGTCGTGTTCGAGACGACGACGGTGATATTCGGATCATGTGCCAGAGCCAAAACATCCTTCCAGTTCTCATGCGAGGGGATTTCCTGGCGCACGCAGGCGATCAGCCGCGGCTCAGAAACCTTCTCACCGGCATCGTTCATGCCGCGGGAGAGAACCGTGTAAACGCCATCCTGCTCGTTCAGAGTGAAGGGCAGGCCACCGGAGATCGGGCGGAGAACGATCACTCCCCAGTCGGAGCCGGCCTTTTCGTTCATAAGGTCGATCTTCCAATCGACGAAAGAGCGCAAGAAATTGCCTTCTCCCCATTGCAGAACACGCGGGGTCGGGCGGGCGCGGCCCTTCAGAAAGCTCTCATCGAGACGTTTCATATATCTTTTTCCTTGATGCAAAGGCATTGATGAAAGAGTGACCCGCGATTTGAAGATGACGAGATCGCAGATGTCTTTGATCTCGCAACGTGCCGTAGCGTCTTTCCCAACTTTCAGGACATATTCGCTATACCGAATGGAAAGCCGCGGCCGCGCAGGCTTTCATGGCAGCAGCTTGCATGAAAGCCGCCGGGAGAGCCGACGAAGGACCTGCATGAGATAGGATTTGCAGCAACACTTAACCCGATCGTCAGTGACATCAAGCCAGGGCCTACAACCTCGGACAATATTAAATAGCTGAAATCATTTCAGAAAAACAATGAGGCCGGCAACATTCGCGAACCCGTTCCAAACCGGCGAAATGCCGCAATGTAAAAATTCGTCTCAAACGGATTTTGATGGCAACAAACATGGCTTGGATCCGTACCCCACAAGCATGCCCGGATATCAGACCGGCTATCCGACCATTCTGACAGCAATATTCAGAAAGCTGCGCGGCGACATCTGGTCGCGTCATAGAGATTTCAGAATACGCGACAACCGCCAAAAATCATGCGTTTTCACCCCGGGGCGTCGGCTACTGAAACGGCTGGAACGAGGAAAAATGAAACAGGCCGAAAAGGACGCAGCCTGCAAAAGACAAGGCAAGGAGAATAGCGCCAATCGCACCGGATGAAGGTGTAGCGTTGGCGACTTTCTCGGGTGTCGATTGGTCTTCCTGCTTCGTTTCAAGCCGAGAGATATCACTCGAAACTTCGGCATCGCTTGCGACGGCGGCCTGCACATCCTGTTCCTCACCCACAGCCGTTGTTCGCCGGCGGACCGAGACATGCTTGATCGAACTCTCGTCGAACTTGACCGCAAACTTGAGTTGGGGTTTCACCTGAAGATCGTTCATGGCCCTCTCGGCTGCATCAACCTCATCTTCTGCATCCACCAGCGCGGTATAGGTAACGATATAGAACGGCATTTTGGGAAGCCACCGGGAATCTTGCTGGACATGCATTTGTTGCAAGCCTGATCGCAACTCATTGAGGCAATATCCGGGCCGGGACCGCTCGGCATTGTTATAATGCCTATTCAGTCACAGAGCCGAAGGTGTGAATAGCCCTCAGATTTGCAGACACCTTCTTTGCCAATTTTGAGTCGAGAACAGCATCATGGCAAATCGAATTCCGGTGAGGAATTTAAGCGGGACGCTGTGCTTCAGATCACGGAGCAAGGCCATCCGGTGGCGAAGAGGAGAAGCAGTTTGCAGCGTTGAGCGCTGACGGGACGACGAGGCCGAGGAGATCATGAGGCTGATAAGAAACCGGTTCGCTTCACCGAGAAGTTCGACATCTGAACATCCCCCACTTTCGACCGGACACTCAGAATGAGCAGGGAGGCCCAAGCACAGGCTTGAGGATAGGCTTATGTCCAACAGGAGCGGATTGACTTGATGATCTGTGACGCCCGTGGGCGGCACTGACAGAGAAATGCAAACCGCAGATTCTCGAGGAAAGCTATGTCCTTGGGGAGACAGTTTCCTCTGTGGCTCGATACAACGGGGGAGCTTTTTCTTAGGCGCCAAGAGGAGAGCTCTTGTCCATCGCCAGCATCGGCAGACTATTGGGGAGTGTTTTGCATTTTTGGTTGCGGGGGCAGGATTTG